>Ga0335069_10000945_pt1 | contig 46852 bp, 30 predicted proteins | sample Lox_Sample_11_FD_206714 | JGI IMG/M metagenome (GOLD analysis project Ga0335069, IMG submission 206714) | Soil microbial communities from Loxahatchee National Wildlife Refuge, Florida, United States - Lox_Sample_1.1 | ecosystem: Environmental > Terrestrial > Soil > Wetlands | place: USA... | reverse complement strand
TGTTGACGAGGACCTTGTCGTAGGTCTGGTCGGGGTAGATGCGAATCTGTCGGCGGATGACGCGGTCCTGGATGTAGGGATTTCCGCGGACGATGACTCGGCCGACGAGATAGGGGTTTCCTTCGACAATCTTGATGTCGAGATCGACCACGCCCGGGACATCGGTGTAGACGGGGTTGGTGATGACGTTGCTGTCGATGTAGCCTTCGTGGCCGTAGTGGTCTTCGATGCGCTTCTGGAGTGCGTCGATCTTGTCGCGTTCAGCGAAGGAGCCGGGGCCGAACTTGGAGAGGTCGCCGAGGAGTTCTGCGGTGCCGAAGACCTTGTTTCCGGAGACGTTGATTTTGCCGATTTTGTAGCGGGGACCTTCGATGACGGCGAAGCGGACGGTGAGCTTGGATTTGTCTTCGGAGTAGTCGAGGGAGTAGGAGACGCGGGCGTCGATGTAGCCGCGCTTGAGGTAGGCGTCGCGAACGGTGATGAGGTCCTGGGAGAGCTTGTCTTCGTCGAGGACGCCTTTGCGGAAGAACCAGAAGGAGGTCTTGGTGGAGATTTTGAAGCGGAGGTAAGAGCCCTTGATGTGGTCGTTGCCGACGAATTCGATTTTGTTGATCTTGGAACGGGGGCCTTCCTGGATGGTGTAGCGGACGATGCCTTTCTGGAGGAGGTTCTGATCGATGGTGACGTTGGCCTCGGCGTAGCCTTTTTTGCGGTACATATCGAGGATGGTTTTGATGTCGGTCTGCTCGAAGAAGGGGTCGAGAGCGCCGCCGGCGTGGATGGTCATGGCGTCGCGAAGCTGGGTGTCGCTGAAAGCGCGGTTGCCGACGATTTCGACGGAGGCGACATTGGGGCGTTCTTCGACGACGAACTGGACGACGACGCCCTTGGGGTTTCCGTTGGCGTCGTTTTCCAGGCGGACCTTGGCGGAAACGGTGACGAAGCGATCGAGAGCGGCGATGGCGCGCTGATCGACGTCGACGAGGGAAAGGGCGTAGGGTTGTCCGGGCTGGGAGCGGACCTGATCGAGGATGAGGCGGGTCTCGGTGCGGGTGTTGCCAATGACTTCGACGCGGAGAATGGGGAGGCCTTCAAGAGAGACAGGACCGGCGGGGCGTTTTTCAGGAACGCGCGATGTGGCAGGCGCGGGAGCGGTGGATTGCGCAAAGAGAGGCGCGGGGAGAAGAGCGGCAGAAACCGCGAAGGCGAGGAGAGGAGCGGCGAGTCGACGGTGAGATGAGATTACGGGCATAGAGGTTCTCGTGCGGGTCCGCCAGTATGACTACACCGGAAGCCGTTGCGATACCGGGTTTTGGAAAGGGCGTAGTGTAAGCGAGGCTCGGCGGGCGGGAAAGGGGAAACGGAACGGCGAATGACAAATGACGAATGGCGAATCAAATTCGAATGACGAGTGATGGAATGACGAAACGGGGAGGGAACCGCGAAGACGCGAAGAGGCGCAGAGGTTCGAGCGGGTTGGTGAGGGAGGAGCTGGGTTTCGCCCAATCGCTTACGGCTTGCTACGCGCGCGCCGACGCAAAAGAAGCAGCGTGCCGCCGGCCAACAACGTTCCCAATGCCGCCGGCTCCGGCGCGCTTTGAACAGACGCCGTGAACGTCTGCGGGTACCCCGGAATCGTCGCGGCATATGCGCGAGCTTCCGCCAAGTCGTCCGCCGTCATCGTCCCGTCAAAACTCGCCACCAAGGCGCGAAGGCCATCGATGGTCCCAACGCTGCGTTGCGTTCCGCCCACAACCATCAACATGGGTCCGACATCCCACGTACCGAAATTGTTCAGCACATCACTCAAGTCGGTCAAATCGATCGTCGCCGCATTGTCAAAATTGCCGTCGGTCCAATTCGGCGTGGTCAACCCGAAATTGTTGAGAACCTTGCTCAAGTCCGTGAGATCCACAGCGCCGTTGATGTCGCTGTCGCCTAAAACCTCGGCACCGACAAGAATAGAGCTCGCATCCACCGCGATTCCGCCAAACGTCAATTTTCCCAGCACCGCGTTGTCCGCCACCGCGACGCCCATCGAGCCCGAATAGGTCGAAAGCAGGCTGCTCGTAATCCCGGTGCCGTTCGACACAGCGTAATACCCCTGATCCCGCAGCGTCGCCATAACGCTCGCTTTAGTGGCGTTGCTCGCTTCAACAATCAGGGCGTTATCCGCGATATCGACGAGCCCCGTCCATGCCCCCACGCTCCCCGCGATCACCAGCGAATTGACCTTCGCCCCATTCGCCCCTCCGCCTTGCAGGGTAAGCACTCCGTCCACCTCCACCGCATTGACCTGGATTCCACCGGACGTCAGTGCTGCACTGCTTCCCACCGTCAGATTCCCGGCGCCAGAAACCATGCCCACACTGCTCGAAGCCCCATGGAACTGCAACAGCCCCCCATTAATCGTCGTAGCACCCGTGTAAGTCACGTTTCCGCCCAGCGTTAGCGTGCCGCTGGCAAGCGTCAACGCCCCCGGCGACGTTCCTTCGCTCACCGTCCCTACATAACTTCCCCCACTCGAAATCGTCAAATTGGTGCCATTGAGCGTCAGCACCGCCCCCGTTCGTGTCCCATTCAACGTCGCAATCGTCGCCGTTGGCATGCTCAAATTCACCACCCCGTTGTTCGTCAAATTCGCCGTACTCGAAATCGAACCGCCCGACGCAACTGAAAAAGTCGCGCCGGAAGCGACGGAAATATTCCCACTGCCGATTGATCCCGTGGACGCAATATCCAATTCGCCGAAGTTAACCAACATATTACCGGAATAAGTAGCTGAATTGCCCCCAAGAACCAAAGTCCCGCCAACGCTCCCCAAACCTTCCGTAAGCGCACCGGCGCCAGTGATGCTGCCATTAATTGTAAGAGTTTTTCCTTGAAGGTCGAAAAGCCCGCTCGTTCCCATTGCAATGCTTCGGTTTGCACTAAACGTCACGTTGCTAGTAATCTGCAATATGCCGCCGCCCGCGCCGTCGAACGTGACGTTGGTGCTGGAAGCACTAGGAACAGGACCAAGCTCCAACTCATTGTCGATAGAAATGGTACCGGCACCAATAACCGTGCTTGCATAGGCGTTTGCCGGATTGGTTAACGTCAACGTCCCGCTACCAGCTTTCACAAGCGCCCCACCGGCGGCTCCAGTGATGACACCGGCGAACGTCCGGTTGCTATTGTCGCGGCCGACCGTCAGGCTGCTTGTGCTAAAGCTAAGATTGCCCGCGCCTTGAATCGACGCAATGCTTGGACTTGGACTGCCGTTCGTAAGGTTCCCGATCAGCTGTACCGTACCCCCGGCCAGAACGTCCAGCGGACTCGACTCAAATGAGTTGTTCGAGAGTCCCACCAGAGTCGCCCCACCACTCACCGTTATTAGCCCGGTCGACTGGGAGTCTTCGTTAAAATTTAGTTGTCCATTCGTGAGCGCCACATTGCCCGCGCCAAAAACGACTCCTTGGAAGACGAGAGTCTGAGTGCCGAAAGCGGGCGAAATGGTATTGTTTCCAATAAAGTCTAGCGGCAAATCGCGACCGGACGCCCCAAAATCAAAAGTGCCGTTTGCACCGAAGCTGCTGCCCGTAGTAATGTTCGCTGAAGAAAACGTGATTACGGCCCCCCCGCCAAAAATAGCGGCCGCGCCAGTCGTAGGGCAGTTGACTGTTAAGCCCGAAAGCGTCGTGTCCAAGTCGTCAATGGTGTCTTCGCTATTCCCTCCAGATAGGATGACCACATCGCCCGAAAAGGGAAAACCGGGGGTTCTGGGGCTCCAATTCGTGGAATTTGACCACAGCCCATTGAAGGGGCCTATCCACGTGTCAGAGGCCGCAAAAGAGGCGCTCACCAAATTCGAGATGACGAATAAGGTGCTTGCGCATTCCAAATACCCCTGAAAACGCCCACGATTCCGTCTCATGATGAACCTCCTTGTTGGCGCGTTGGCGTCAGTTGAGCTCTGGCAATAAGAAATAAATAGGTAATCCGAAAATCAGTTAACATGCAATCGAAAAATGACCGATAATCATTGTGGTCTCAGAGCAAGTATCGCACCAAGGGGAAAGCACAATGAAAATACGTCATAGACTCCTTACCGCATTTTGCTTGTCGCTCCCCGCAACAACTTGGGCCGCCCCTCAGTACACAGTAACTTACCTACCACCTCCCGGCGAAACAGGATTCGCCCAAGTATCAGGTGCCTCTTCTTTTGGCGAAGCTGGTGAAAGCTACGTCACAACTGGCATGGGCATTGACGGTATTTCAAATACTTCGGTGTATCCAACCCTCTGGCAAGGCGCCCAACCTATCCTCCTCCCACTCCCCGTAGGCCAACAAGGCGATGCCCAATCCATCAATAACGCCGGCGACGCCGTCGGCCTCGTCTACACCCTCGGTCCCAACACTGACGAACGACCCGCCCTCTGGCACAACGGTCAACTCCAACTCCTCTCCACCCTCAACCAATCCTCGGGTGCCGCGGCCGCCATCAATAACGCCGGCTTCATCGCTGGCTCCGTCTCCACAAACGTCGGCCCGAACACCACCAGCCAAGCCATCCTCTGGACTCCGACCGGCCAGCCCACCCTCCTCACCAACCTCCCCAACACGCAGGCCTTCGCCACCGCCATCAACAACAACAACCAAGTCCTCACCGTCGCCTCCAGCGCCACCGGCGTCACCACGTCGATATGGTCCAACAATACTTCCTCCCTCATCCCCGACCTCGGCGACAATACACTCGCTGGCCACGCGATCAACGACCTCGGCCACGTCGCTGGCGCCGCCGTGCAGGACAACGTCACAGTCGCGTTCCTTTACAAAGAAGGCACAACCGCCGCCCTTCCCGGTCTTCCCGGCGGTTCATACGCGGAAGCCATGGGAATCAACGATTCTGACGAGATCGTCGGCTTCGGCGACAACTCAACGGGCGATTCAGTCGCCATTCTTTGGCAAGATGGCAGCCCAATCAACCTGAATGACCTCATCCCCGCAAATACCGGATGGCAGCTTTTCCAAGCGAACGCAATCACAGATGATGGATCGATCCTCGGCAACGGCCTCTTCAACGGCCAGGCGACACCCTTCCTCCTCACCCCCACCACAACCTCCTCCACCTCCTCTCTCCCCACCCCCGAACCCGCCACGATTTGTCTGCTCGGCATCGCCATTCCCCTCCTCCTCAAACGCCGGCACTGAATTTCGCCCGTCTATGCGAACACATTTGTGCGCGCACATATCATGGCTTGCAACGCGCGCGCATTGCGGAAGACGTTCGCCGCCCCCATCTTACGACCCATCATGAAAATGTAATGCAGACCGCCAATGACGTACGCTCGTTTGGCGGTCTCCCCATTTGGCGGTCGCAACGCAGGCCAGCTGGGGGGATATCGGGTTGGTCAACCGGTTCAGCCGACGGGGGCGTCGGCTTCACTTTATTCCGCGGTGGGGGCGAAGCCGCGGCGGAGGGTGGATTCGGTGATGACGCGGGGGTCGGTGAATTGGGCGAGGTAGTGGGTTCCGCCGGCCTTGGCGCCGATGCCGGAGAGGCCGAAGCCCCCGAAAGGTTGGCGTTGAACGAGGGCGCCGGTGATGCCGCGGTTGATATAGAGATTGCCGACGAGGAAGTGAGAGCGGGCAGTTTCGATGTGGGAGGGGGTGCGGGAGAAGAGGCCGCCGGTGAGTTTGCAGGGGGAGTTGTTGGCGAGTTCGAGGGCGTGGGAGAAGTCTTTGGCGCGGAAGACGGAGAGGAGCGGGCCGAAGATTTCGTCGGTGGCGATGCGCGCGGTCGGGGGGACGTTGGTGAAGATGTGGGGCTCGACGAGATTTTCGATTTCTGATTTTCGATTTTCGATTTGCCGGGGGTAGGCGAGGGTGGCTTCTTGTTTGCCGAGGTCGATGTAGTGGCGGATTTTTTGTGCGGCTTCTTCGTCGATGACTGGGGGGATGTCGGTGGCGGGGTTTTCGGGGTTGCCGAGCGCGAGGCATTGGGTGGATTGAACGAGGCGATCGAGGAAGTGGTCGTGGATCGAGTCGAGGAGGATGAGTCGGGAGCAGGCGGAGCATTTCTGCCCGGCGTAGGAGAAAGCGGAGTGGCGGACGGCGAGGACGGCTTCGTCGAGGTCGGCGGATTCGTCGACGATGATGGCGTTCTTTCCGCCCATCTCGCAGATGACGCGTTTGACGAATTGGGCGTTGGGAGGTGTTTGGGAGGCGGCGTGGAGGATGTCGAGACCGACGGCTTTGGAGCCGGTGAAGGCGATGGTGGCGATGTGGGGGTGGCGGACGAGGGCGGCGCCGATGAGCTCACCGGTGCCGGGGAGGAAGTGGAGGATGTCTTTTGGGAATCCGGATTGCCAGAGGATGTCGCAGAGTTTTGCGGCGATGGCGGGGGTTTGCTCGGCGGGTTTGAGGAGGACAGGGTTGCCGGTGACGAGGGCGGCGACGGTCATGCCGGTGCAGATGGCGAGGGGGAAGTTCCAGGGGGAGATGACGGCAGCGGGGCCGCGGGGGATGTGGAGTTCGTGGTTGGATTCACCGTCGAGGCGGGAGAGAGGTTGCGGCGTGAAGAGGGGGAGGGCTTCGCGGGCGTAGAACTCGCAGAAGTCGATGGCTTCGCAGACGTCGGCGTCGGCTTCGGGCCAGGTTTTGCGGGATTCCTTGATGATGAGCGCAGCGAGGGCGTCGCGCTGACTGCGGAGGCTGGCGGCGGCTTTCTGGAGGATGGCGGAACGTTCGGATTGCGGGCGGTCGCGCCAGGCGGGGAAGGCGGCGAGCGCGCGTTCGATGGCGCGCTGCATCTGCTCAACGGTGGTGTTGTTTTCGATGCGGGGGAGGGTGACGGTGTTGAGCGCTTCGGCAAAGGCGGTGCGATTCTGCTGGTGGGAGAAATCGCGGAGGGGTTCGTTGGTGAAATCCTGAGTTTTGCGCCTTGCGTTGTCAGCCGGGAAGGAGGCGGCGGCGGGAGGGGCGAGGAGTTGTTCGTCGGAGAGGGTCTTGGTATTGCCGGCGCGGAGCCAGGATTCGTTGGAGGTGTTTTCGAGGAGGCGGCGGACGAGGTAGGCCATGCCGGGGATCATGTCGCCGAGCGGGACGTATTCGCGGGTGCGGCAGCCGCGCTGAGCCAGTGCGGATTTAAGGTCGTCGGCCATTCCGCGGAGGGATTGGAATTCGATGGCGTTTTGGGGGAGGCGGAAGTGGTCGAGGCAGGCGAGGGAGAAGGCGATGGATCGAATGTTGTGGGTGCCGAGGGCGAGTTTGATGTGCGGGGTGGCGGGGTTGGAGGGGACCTGGGAGAGGAAGAGATGAGTCAGGCGTTCAAAGCAGGCGTCGGTTTCGGGTTTGTGGCGCCAGACGGCGGAGGGCCAGTTCATCATTTCGGCGTGGATGGTTTCGAAATCCCAGTAGGCCCCCTTAATGAGGCGGATAGTGACCGTGCGCTTCTTTTCGCGCGACCAGTCGAGGAGACCGCGGGCGTCGGCGTCGGCGGACTGGAGATAGGCCTGAAGGGCGAGGCCGGCCGGGAAATCGAACCGTTCGCAGCATTCCTTGAAGAGGCGGATGGTGAGGTCTTTGTAGGCGTGATGCTCCATGTCGAAGTTGACGAGGACGTTGCTTTTCCCGGCGAGGGTGAGAAGTGGGGCGAGGGCGTCGATGAGGTGGGCGATGGAGTCGTCGGTGGCGACGGGGGAGATATTGGCGCTGAGCGCGGAGATCTTGATCGAGACGTTGACGCGAGGGATTGCTCCCATGTTGTCGGATTCGAGGATCTCTCTTTTGGGCCATTTGGCGGTGGCGGCGGGGAGTTTCTGGATGAGGTCGAGGTAGCGGGTGCGGTAGGCGGCGGCTTCGGTTTCGGAGACGACGGCCTCGCCGAGGAGGTCGATGGAGAAGGCGATGTTGCCGTTCCATTGTTGTTCGAGGATGGGGAGGGCTTCGTCGAGCTGTTGGCCGGCGATGAAAGTGCGGGCCATGGATTCGATCTGCGAGGCGATGGTTCCGGCGAGGGTGCCTTTGAAGATTCCCCCGGCCTTGAGGCCCAGCGACATGCCCGTGGGGAGCTCGACGCCGGGTTGTTCGAGATACTCGACGAGGTGGCGGTGGACGGCTTCGGGGGTTTTGAGGACGGGGAAGACGTCAATAAAGCGGAAGAGCTGGGTTTTGAAGGATTCGTTTTTCAGGGCCCAGGCGATGAGGCGGTCGGACCAGAGCTGCTTGGAGGCGTTCTTTCGCGTGGCTTCGAGGAGGTCATGGCCGATTTGCTGGGTGCGTGCTTCAAGGTCGGGGAGAGGAGCAGCGGGACGGGTGTTGGTTTTTTGTTGCCGCCAGAGCATGGAGACTCCACATGTGGGACTTCTGGATTCTAGACGTATCCAATGTGGCCATCTGGTCGGTTTCCTTACATCGGAGCAGAAGAATTCGTGGACGCGATAGGCGCGCGGGCTGTGCGGCGATCTGGGTTTCGCGAATTTATAGGGCGGGCCAGGCGGGCAGCGGTGTGCCGGGGGGCGAGGCGGCGCAGTCGTCGACGAAGCGGTTGACGGCGCGGCAGAAGTTGGGGTCGAGGGTGTAGGGGATGTCCGAAGTGAGGGGGATCGATTTGAGCGAGGCCTTGATGCAGAAGAGGCTTTGCGCGGTGGGCTCGCCGACGAGGATGTCAATCCAGCCGATCTGCGGTGGCGGCGTCGCGGGGGGGCCGACGACGCTTTCTTCGGCGGGGTCCTCGGGGGGCAATTCGAGGGGCGGAATGACGACGGGGCGGGTGATGGCGGGATCGGGGGCGAGGAGGAGGATCGGGACGGAGGGATCGAGGAAGGTGAGTGTGAAGCGGAGCCAGAAGAGGAGTGCGGCGGAGGGGGTCATGCCGCAGAGGGGGACGCGGATTTGTTCGGGGCGGACGGAGTTGGAGCGGGAGCTGCCGGAGCTGGTGGTGCCGGGGCGATAGGCGGACATTCCGCGGGCGATCTGGTAGACGATGCGGTGGAAGCCTTCGCGGGCGGGGGCGAGGTCGTGCGAGGAGGCGACGGCGGCGAGTTCCCTGGGGGCGAGTGCTTCGGGAGCGGGGATGGAATTGAGGGAGGCGCGGAGGGTGTTGCGATCGGTTTCGATGAGTTTGCGGATCTCATCGGCGGAAGTGGCGGCGAGGCAGCGTTCGTGGGTTTTGGCGAGGGCCTTGAGGGCGGTCTTGCCGGCGAAGGAGTCGGGGAGCTCGACGGTGCCAGCGCAGAGGACCATGGGGTATTTGTCGCGGCCTTTGCCGTCGGCGGAGGACCAGAAGCGGCCGGCGATGAGGGAATGGCCGTGGTCGCCGGAGCCGTTGCCTTTCATGTGCCAGAGGAATTCGTGGCGGAAGTCGGTGAGGCGTTTGTCGGGATCGAGATTGTCCCATGCGCCGGCGTCGATGTTCTGGTTGATTCCCTGGACGTAGAGGAGGCGTTTGGCGGTGACGAGGTCGTCGGTATCGAGGCCGAGGTCGTCGATGTGGTCGTTCCAGCCGGGGTGCTTGCCGAAGGCGGCGAGATAGACGGCGGGCTCGGCGGCGTTGGAGCCGAGCATGCGAGCGAGGTTTTTGAGAAAGGCAGCCATAAGCACCGGACGGTTAGGAGCCAGGGACTAGGGGTTCGCGGATTTGGCAGGGGGATTGGGCCAGTCTTTGAGGTCGGGGAGGGCGGATTCGAATTCGAGGATGAGAGGGAGCATGTGGGTGCCATTGCCGTTGCGATCGGGGACGGCGATTTCGAAGTTCCACTTGGCGCCGTCGTGCTTGGGTTCGGTGTTGGTCGCGTGGAGTGCGAGGAGGCGGAGGGGCGCCCAGGGGCCGTCGAACTTGACGGTTTTTACCGGATCAGAGTTGAGGGTGTCGCGGAAGGTGAAGACGAGATCACCGCCGGGGTAGGTGACGTCGAGGAGCGTGGGTTCAGTGGAGGCGAGCTGGACGTTGAAGTTTTTGGCACCCTGAGCGCACTGGACGTAGGTGTACTGGATTGCGTCGTTGTCGAAGTACTGGTGGTCTTTGAGGCGGTCGCGATCGATGGAAAGTTTGACTTTCATCGTGGTGGCGGCGTCGGGGGGGAGAGCGCGGAAGAGTTTGTCGAGCTTGGCGAAGTAGGGGCCCAAGTTGCGGTATTCCCGGGGGCCGATGAGGTTTTCGAGGGCCTCGCGGGTGGAGGGGCTGATGTTGTCGGGGATGTTGGGGGTGCCGATGGGGGCCTGGAGGGCAGCGGGTCCGGTGGTGCCGGAATCCGTGGCGGCGGGGATGGAAACGGAGATTTTGCGGAGGGCCTTTGCGGCATCGGCGAGTTGCTGGGCGGTGAGGTCCTCCTTGGGATCGCCGGGGACTTTGACGAGCGGGAAGTGCTGGAAGGACTGGAGCGCTCGAATGGCGTTGTCGATGTCAGCGCGGTTGTCCTTGGCGATGATGTTGATGGCGTTGTTGGTGAAGGCCTGCCAGTAGCGGGAGATGAAGCCCTTGGAGCTGTCGGCGATGACGTAGCCGGTGAGGAAGTCGAAGGGGGAAGTGGAGAGGACGGCGGTGCGGGCATCGGCGTATCGGGAGCCGACGGCGTACCATTTTCCGATGATTTTTTCGCAGGAGTTGTTGAAGACGTCGTCGGTGACAGCGGAGAGGGCTTTGTCGATCTCGCCGACGGCGTCGGTGGTGTCGCTCACACGCGAGAGGGCATCGCGGCACTTGAGACCGTAGGCTTTGAGGTATCCCTGGTAGACGGATTCCTGCGGGGTTTCGGTGATGGCCTTGTAGAAGTCAGCCCAGGTTTCGGCGCGGAAGGTGAGGAGTTCGTTGAAGGCGCCCTTGCTCCAGTAATCCTTGTACATGGCGAGGTAGGCGTTGAAGCTGGTTTCAGCGGTGCGCTCGGCGGTTTTGATTCCGACGGGGTCGAGGACCCTTGTGCCCCAGGTATCGGAGGTATCGCCGGCGACGTCTTTGATGCGGGTGAGGGCATCGTTGATGCTGCCGACGACGGCGGGGGAGAACTGATGGGGGAAGTTGGCCATTGCGCCGTCGAGGCGGGAGAGCGGGACCTGGGGGCGGGGGATATCTTTCTGCGGCACACCGGCGACGTAGGAGAGCCAGGGGTTGGTGTCGGTGCTGTCGGGAGAGGCCTTGGCGGCTGCGGCCCATTCGTTGAACTTGGCGGTGAAGAGGTCGTATCGCTGGGCGCGGGCGCCGACGGCGGAGGTGAAAAGCGAGATTTTCGCGGCCTTGCCGTAGGCAGCATCGGAGTTGACGTTCGGCAATGCGCCGACTTCGTCGCGGAATCGGGTGACTCGGTCTTCGAGGGCGGTAAGCAGATCCGGAAGCGCGCCGGCCAGCGCGGGTTGGGTGGCGGAACCGTCCTTGCGAACGAGGAAGCTGTCGGCGTTCTTATAAAGCTGTGCGACGCGGTCGAAGCGGCGGGTCTTTTTGTCGGCCATGAAGGCGAGGTAGTCGGCATCGAGGGAGCGGATGTCGGTGAGGGTGGGGCCGTTGTCGGCGGTGGCCCAGGCCTTGTTGTCCCTGGCGGCGTCTTCGAGATTTTTGCGGATGGTGGGATAGCCGGCGGGTACGGGCTGCGAGGCGTCGCCGGTGTTGTCGGGGGTGAGCTTGAGGAGCATCTGGTAGCTGGCGTCGGCATCGTCGGCGACGCGTTTGATCTCGGTGGAATAGACGGATTCGAGGGTAGCGTCGTCAGAGGAATTGGCGGCGACGGCGGCCCAGGCTTTGATGGCGTTGTCGTGGGCGGTCAGCAGGCGCTGATATGCGTCGGTCCAACTGCGGAGGAACGTGTTGTAGGCGGGGACCTGTTCGACGACGCTGGTGGAGAGCTGGAGCATGGCGTTTTCGGCGCCGCGGAACTCGTCGAGGGCGCGCTGGACGGCGAGGATGCTCTTCATGCGTTCGCCTTCGGCGGTGCGTTGGCGCTTCCAGTAGTTGATGGTGCGGGTGACGCCGGTGTCGATGAGGGCGAGGTTGGCCTTGGCGAGGTCGTCGCTTTTTGGACGGACGAGTTCGTCGGGCCAGGATTTGGGGCCGTTGTCGGGGGCGTAGATGGCATCGGCGACACGCTGGAGGCGGTCGTTGTCGGCTTCGTAGGCCTTGAGGTTGTCGTCGGCGGGGAGAACGAGGCGGAAGAGGGGTCCGACTTCGACCTGCGGGTGCGGGACGTCGGCGACTTTGCCGGTGGTTCCTGCGTATTCGAGCTTCATGAGCTGGGCGAGGGCGAGGGTGGCGTTGGCGGTCCACTTGTCGTCGGTGAGGGTTTTGATCTTCGTGCGGGCGGCGTTGTAGGCGGGGAGGAGGACGGTGGCTTCGTAATAGGTGCGGAAGGCGGTGCGGCGCTGGTCGTTGATGCTGCCGGTGACAAGGGCGATGGGGCGGAAGATGGCGGGGATCTGAATGTCTTCCTGGACGGATTTGAGGGTGTCATCGAAGAAGGTGGCGAGGGGCTTTTTCACGCCGAGGACGTTGACGGTGGGGTTGTCGTAGGTTTTGTCCGGCATGATCGAGATGGTGCCGGGGCCATCGCCGGGGCGGTTTTTCTCGGCGACATCGGTCCAGAAATCGCGTTGCACGCCGATGGTGCGCTGGAGCTGACGATAACCGAAGAATGTGAGAACGCCGAGGATGAGAACGGCGAGGAATCCGCAGGTCATGATGATGGTGCGGCGGGTGCGCATCTGCTTGTCGGCATTGTCGGCGCGGGTGACGAGACCTTTTTCGCGGAAGACCTTTTCGATGAAGAGGTCGCGCAGGAAGTAGGCGCGGTCACGACGCCAGACGCGGCCTTCGGGGAGCGAGTCGAGGGGGACGCCGAGGACTTCGGCGAGCTCGGCATCAAGCGCGGAGCCTTCGGTCATGGAGCTGGTGAAGTAGATGCCGCGGAGGAAGAGGGGCTTGGGGGACCATTCACCGGCGACGAAGACCATTTCGAGATAACGGCGGAGGCGCGGGGCGATCTTGGTGATGGAGTCGGGGAGGGCGTAGAGGGCATCGACCTGATCGATGCGGCGGCCCTGGGCATCTTCCGTGTTGACGGGGTCGAGCAGGAGCTGCTGCCGGCGTTCGGTGAGACGCTGCTTGACGGTTTCGAGGTGCCTGGTGACGGCGGTGGGGTCGAAGCGCTCGTCGAGGCTGGCGGGGTTGGACCAGCCCATGATCTGGTGCTGGAGCTGGGGGTCGTTGAGGTCGTCGAAGAATTCGCGGAAGCCGTTGAGGAGATCGCATTTGCTGATGATGATGAAGACGGGGAAGCGGACGCCGAGGGTGCGTTGGATCTGATCGAACTGCTGGGCGATCTTGGTGCATTTCTTTTCGATGGCGTCGGCGGAGTCCTTGATGAGGGTGTCGACGGGGATGACGAGGAGCATGCCGTTGATGGGGCAGTTGGGGCGGTTCTGCTTGAGGAGTTTGAGAAATTCGGCCCACTCGTTGGTGGTGCCGGGGGCGACTTCTTCGAACATGAGGCGGCCGGCGGTATCGAGAATGATGGCCTGGTTGGTGAACCACCAGTTCATGTTGAGTGTGCCGCCGGCGCCCTGGAGCTGATCCTGGAGGCCGGGGGGGAATCCGACGTTGCAGTGGCGGATGGCTTCGGTTTTTCCGGAGCCGGGCTCGCCGACGAGGACGTACCAGGGGACGGAGTAGAGGTTTTTGCCGGCGGCGCGGAATTTTTCGACACCCTGTTCGAAGTTGCGGCGGAGATCGTCGAGGCGGGCGCGGCGGGCGGGTTCGGAGATGCCCTGGGGTGCGGCGGCGGCGTTACCGGCGAGGCCTTGCGAGAGGGGGTTGGCCTTGCGCTTTTGAATGGCCTTGAGGAAGAACTGGTAGAGGACGATGACGCCGAAGACGGCGATGAGGCCGATGGTGAGGACGAGGACGGCCTTGGTGCTGCCACCGAGGGCGAGGTAGGCGATGCCAATGATGGATCCGCCGGTGAGGATTCCGAGGATGGCTTTGGCGGGGCCTGGGAGGGAGCCGAGGCGGTTGGCGGCAATAATCAATCCGTTAACCGGGTTCACTTGTCACTTCCTTTGTCGCTGGTGTTGGCGACGGCGTTGGAGTTGTCGATGATTTTTTTGAGTTCGGACTTGAGGGTGGAGGAGGAGTCGTAGTATCCGAAGCCGTAGGTGAAGAAGAGGACGATCATGAGTCCGACGAGGGCGATGCCGATGCCGACGAGCTTGGTGCCTGGGGGTTCGATGAGGTCGCGGGTGTCGACTTTTTCGTAGGCATCGGGGCAGATTTTCTGGGTTTCGGTGAACTGGCCGGCGGCCTGGAGGCGTGCGGCGATTTCCTTCATTTTACGGCGGAGGTATTCGGGCTGGCCGGTGTACCAGCCGGTGAAGCCGAGGCCCATGCAGCAGTAGAGGACGGCGAGGCGGTCGTTGGCGTTGGGGGAGCGGTCTTTGAGGGTTTCCTCGAGGAGGTCGAAGAATTTTTCGTCGCCGGCCATTTCGTGGCGTTCGAAGGCGAGTTCCTTCCATTCGCGTGCCCAGGGGAGCGGCGATTCCTTGATCATGAAGTCGCAGAAGAACATCAAAGGGAGTTCGACCTGCTCCCACTGCTGAGAGAGGTTGGCGCTGACGGCTTTGTTGCGGCCATCGGAGAGGAGGCCCTTGACTTCACTCTGGACCTGTGAGAGTTCGTAATTGCCGCCTTTGCGCGCGGAGCGATTGAGGCGGCAGATGTATTGGAAGAGAGGTTCGCAGAGATCGAGGAGGGTGAGGGGGCGGCCGAGGGAGACCTGCGATGCGTTGGGAGCTGTCATTGTCATAAGGCACCGTGAGACGGTTAAGTAGTTAAGTGGTTAAGTACGGTCGATAGTGGGTTCTGTTTTTGGTGTGGTCTTCTTTTTTCGGGCGTTGTGCTCTTTTTCGAAGAATCTGGAGTATCCGTTCAGTTGCTTCAGGAGCGCGAATCCGTCCATTTTGAGGTCGCAGAGGTGTTCTGGCTTGGCGTAGCTTTCGTCGCGGCGAAGATTGATATCGTCAACAAGTTCCTGAAGCGATGCGCGGGCGTCGGTGATGAAGCGTTTGCGATCCTTGAACGTGTAGCGGCCATGGCCTTCGGCGACGTTGTTGGTCAGGCTGCGCGCGGCGTCCCACATTTGAATCTTGAGCTTGTATTCGGCTTTGGGAAGCAATCTCGCCAACTTGTAGATCCTTATTCTGAAGCTTCGGGCGTTCTGGTAAACCTGCAGTTTCTCGAACGTAAACAGTGGTTCGTCCATGGTGACGGCTCCCGGAGATACTTAACCACTTAACTACTTAACTCCTCAAGGAATCGGCATGTACAACGAGAGCTGGTAATCGGAGGTTTGCATGTCGGGCCAGCGGGCGGCCATCATTTTTTCGTCCTTGATGCGGTCCCACATGCGTTGGGATTCGGAGCGCATGAGGCGGTAGTAGAAGAGGTCTCCCTTGGCGGGGAGTGTGAGCGGGGGGTGGCGTTCTTCCTGGAGTTTGACGCCCCAGATGCGCTGCTGGATCATCGATTTGGCCATGAGTTTGAACTTATCGCCGTCTTCGACGAGCTTGGCGAGGGCGGCGTGGTCTTCGCGGGTCTTGATGCCGAGGAAGTAGTCGGTGGGCTTGTCGAAGTGCTCCTGCTCGAGCGGTTTCTGGAGGACGAGGACGCCGCCTTCCTGGACGAAGTCGATTTTGAGGAAGCGTTCCTGGACGGTGCCGCCGAGGAGGGAGCGGATCTTGGTGATGAGTTCTTCAAAGCTGGCGGCGAGGTTGTCGTGGTCGTATTCGGGGACGATGAATTCCTTGTCGCGGTCGGGGTGGGCTGCGGAGAGTTCGCCGAGGAGCTCGCGGAGTTCGAGGTAGAAATCGAAGGGGCGGATCTGGGGGAGGACGGTGAGGAGGGAGCCGAGGCGGGCGGCGTAACGGTTGAGGGTGCGGAGGCGCATGGCCTGTTCAAACTGGACGCCGCGCATGGCGTCGATCTGGAAGCCGCCGGCGGTGATCTGCTGGGCGAGGGTGGAGCGGGAGGCCTGGACCTGGTTGGTGAGGTCGCGGAGTTTTTCGCGCAGGGTGGAGGAGCCGGAGATGGTGAGGCAGGGGGGGATGTAGCCGGGTTCCTGGCGTGCGGTGCCGACATCCTGGCCGGTGGCGTGGGCGATGCGGAGGAGGGGGATGGTTTCGAGGTCGGTGTGGTCGTCGTCGTCGAGGATGAGGCGGGCGTTGAGGCGGCGGACCATCATGGGTTGCTGGTTGTCGCCGGTGTTTTCGTCGGTGCGCTGTTCCTCGGCGATTTTGTAGATGCGTTTGACGCGCCATTCGGCACCGCCGCCGCCGGGGGCATTGCTGTTGGCGGCGGCCGTGGGATCGATGGAGTTGGCGCGGGTGGCATACCAGAGGGGGACGGCGAGGGAGACGGTGAAGGCGTTGGAGGAGGCTTCGAAGGCGGCCTTGATGTCGAGGGAGGGGAGGTCGGCGTTGTCGGGGAAGTTGACTTCGAGGCCGGAGGGCATGATGACGCGGAGGCGGTCGAAGCGGACGAGCATGTTTTCGAGGGCGTCGGCGGAGAGTTTCATCTCGATGACGCCGTAGGGGAAGACGAAGGAGAGTTTGCGCTCGAGGCCGAAGCGCTCGAGGAGGTGGTGCTGCATCGACTGCAAGTGGTGGGGCTGGAGGAAGAGCCCTTCGTGCCAATGAACTGGTCCCGGCATGCCTTCTTTCCCTTCTGTACGGCTACTTCGCGAGAACGGGGGAATGACGAATGACGAAGCACGAATGACGAATCAAGTCCAAATGACGAATGACTGAATGACGAAACGGGACCCGAGCGTTTCGGTCATTGGTCATTTGGGCATTGGAATTTGATTCGTCATTCGTCATTCGAATTTCGTCATTCCGCGCTATGCGCGGCTGCGGCCTTTGATGAGCGTTTCGGTGTATTCAGCGATGGCGTTCTGGATTTCGATTTCGATGGTCTGGACGTCCATGGCGGTGGCGAGTTCTTTGTATTGGCGCCAGCACTTCACTTCCTTGCCGATCATCATGCCGGGCATTTTGTCGGCGTAGGTTTCAATGTTGGCGACGGAGAATTTGCCGACGTGTTTCTGGGCGAAGAGGTTGCCCGCCTGGGCGATGGCGGAGATGAGGCCGGCGGTGAGCTGGCGGAGGCGGTCGACGTCGGCGGCGACCTGGGTGCGGGAGATTTCGGGGTCGCCGGAGACGAAGCGGCCGCAGGAACGTTGAATGGGGGTGGGGCGTTTCATGTCGGACTTGGGGGCGACCTGTTTCCAGGTGGCCCAGACGAGTTGGTCGAGGCTGTTGGCGAAGGCGACGAGTTCGCTCATGAGATCGAGGAGGCGGGTGGCGTCGAGGTTGTCGCGGTCGGTGAGCTGGAGCTTGGTTTTGAGGACTTTGGTGGGTTGGGCGGGCCATTCGGGGCCGGCGCCCTTTTCGGCGAAGCCGGCCTCGGCGAGGCGGATGATGGCGGTTTTGCGTTGTTCTTCGGTAAGGGAGGGAGCGAGCTGGACGAGGCGGGAGACGAGGAAGGTGAAGTCGTGGAGTTCGCGGTTGTCGGTGGCGGACTGGGTATTGGAGGGAGCGCTGGGGGCGGAGATGTCGACCTGGCGGTCCCAGGTGGGGAAGCGCTCTTTTAGTTCTTCGACGAAGGGAGCGCGCTGCTCGGGAAGGAGCTTGGCGAGGGCGTGTTCGATTTCATCGGCGAGATAGTTTTCGCGGACGTCGGCGGGTTGATCGGCGAAATCGACCTGGATGAGGCGAAGCCGATTGACCGTGGCGGCGACGAGCCGGGAGAGGTCGGTGGATAGTTCCGGCAAGAGAAACCCCCTTCGGGATTTAAAAGCGTTGACGGTTGCCGAAGAATCCCGCCGCGCGGGCATTTCTGTCGGTCCGCACAGGGTTGCCGCGGGAAGCGCGAAGCCGCCGGGTGACGACTTGAAGCGCGGACATTCTGCCGGGATACATTGATGATCGGGCGAGGAAACTTTCGGCAGATGCTTTAGTTATGCGCGGCTGATTCGTGGCGCATTATAAAGTCGGTTGGAAGAGCCCACAAGGATTGAGTTTTTCCAAAACGCTCTGGAAAAATCTTCTTGTGCTGGATTCCGGGTTGTGAACCATCTCCTTTTGCAAGATTCCATTTGGTTACTGCGGCGGTATTAAACTGGCGGCGTTGCGGGCGGGGGCGGGGAGGTATTTGGGGGTCTGGAAGAGGTGCGACAGAACGCTTTCGATGGATTCGACGGGGGCGGTGAAGGCCAGGCGCATGCCGACATCGCAACGGCCGAGGCCGAATGAATTGACGTTGGTGGCGGGCTGGGGGACGTTGAAGGGGATGAGGGGGGAGGAGAGGGAGGATCCGCCGACGACGGCGAGGGTGCCGGCGCTGAGGTCTGTCTCGATGATATCGGTGGTCGGGGCGATGTCCCGTTCGGTGAGGGGTTTGGCGGCGTTGGGTCCGTCGAAGGTGTATTCGGCGACGTTGCCGACAAGATCGTGCATTGCCGGCACGGCGCCGGACGCGGATGGGGCGGGGACTTTGCGGAACCAGATGACGGATTGATTGCAGATCGCCTCGGCGTTGGCGCGGTCAAGGGCGTTGGGCTCCATTTTGACGAGGTTGTCCGGAAGCCAGACCGGGGCGGCGTCGCCGCGGGCTTCGACGGTCTTGGCGTTTTCAAAGATGTCTTTGTCGGGGTAGGGCCAGGCGACGTAGAGATCGTTCGTGTTGAGGGATTTCACATATTGTTTCTGGGCGTCGAAGGCGGCGCCGCGGAGGTTCCAGTCTTTCGGGCCGGGCTGGGATTCGAAGGCATTGTAAGCGGACGTCCATTCCGTTGGGGTCGGAAGGCGGCAGCCCAGGAGGCGGGCGGTATAAAGGGCCACCCATGGGGAGATGCGCTGCACGGGCATCTGCGGGTTCGGGGGCTCGATCTGCCTGCCGCCCTGGGGGATGTCGGCGTACTTGCCCATCAGCGCCGTTTTGCAGAGCCAGTCGGTATTGGGCAGGATCATTCCGTTGGCGATTCTCCAGCCGCGGATGCCGCTCCAAGTGGTGTAGCTGTCGTCGGCGATGTTGAGCCAGTTGGGTTTGTTGAGAGTATTGACGCGACCGGGAGGGTCGTTGAGGGCGTGGGCGAAGAGATCGAGGGAGAGTTCGGTGGTGCAGAGATAAACGGTGCGGCCGTCGGCCTGGTCGGGAAGCCTGCGGAACTCGAGGGTGTATTGGCGTTGGCCGGTGGGCGGGTAGAAGAAGCGGGCGACGCCGTTGTTGTTGTCGATTTCGCTTTCCCAGCCGATGAGCTTGGGGCCGGCCTTGGTGGTGTTGGAGGCTTCGGCGTTTTTGGGGTCCAGCGGTTTTTTCAGAACGGCGACGAGCGCGGGGAGGGCGGCGGTTTTCTGGATGTCTGCGGAAGTGCTCTCGGCCTTGCTGATGAAGGTGAGCGTGGCGGTTTTCAGGGCAGCTTCACGTTGTTTCGGATCAGGCTGTGCTTTGAGTGAATTGAAGTCGCGATAGAGATCGTGCAGGTATTGGTTGTAGACGAGGCGATCATCTTCGCCGGGGAGTTGGAGCTGGGCGTTTGAAGGCCGTCGTTCGAGGGCGGCGCCGATCACTTCGGGGTTCGTGAGTGAGACGGCCCAATGATGCCAGTGCTGCGGGGCGGCGGCATCCATCTCGGCGAGGATCGCCTGGGCGCGGGCGGGGTCGACATGCTGTTTCAGCAGCGTTTTCACCCGGTCCTGGGCCTTGGCGTCCGCATCAAGGTACGTGACGGATTCCGGAAGTGCGATGGTGCCGAGCTTGCGCCAGGCGGTGAGCACGATTTCCGCGGCATCGGTCGAGAGCGCGGGCTCGATGCGGGCGTAGTCATTCGTGGCGACGAGCGTTTGGAGATTGGCGATGCGGTCGGAGAGGCCGGACTCCTTCAGCGCGGCCTCGACCTGATCGTCGGGCAGGAAGTCGAATTTGGCGAGCTTGTCGGCGACATCAGACCAATAAGGAGCGCCGGCGGTGGGTTCATCACGCTGCAGGTAGAGCTGATTGAGGCACGCTTCGACCGTGGTATAGCCATCGATGAAATCCCGCCCGGTCGCGCAGCGGGCGAGATAGGCCTGCACATGGGCCTGAGCGAAGCTTTGATATCCGTGGTCCTGAATATCCGGGGCCTGTTGGGGTTTGTATTGGGCGGCGTAATCGGTGATGAGGGTTTTGAGGGACTCGTCATGGAAGCGGGAGAGGAGATGGGCAGCGATTTTGCTCTGCCAGGGCTCCGCCGATTTCATGTCGAGGGTGGGGACGCCAACGCGCATCTGGCGATCGAGATCGGCATAGGCAGTCGCGAGCCGCGCCGGCATGGTGCGACGGTATTGCCTCCGGAACGAGGTATCGTCGAGCCCGGAAAACGCATCGACGAGGCTCTGATGCGCGTGCCTCCATTGATCCAGCACAATCGGGGCGACGCCCGCAAGTTCCTTCGGCGGCGTACTCAGTGCGGCGGCAAGGACGGCCTTTTCCTTCGGCGGGTCGATGTAGTTCGGATTGCTGAAGCCGCGGTCGCGGAGGGTGGCATATCCCTTTTCAATGTCGCTGACGTCCTGGTTCAACGCCTGTCGGTGCAGCTCGATGAGGGCAAGCGACTTCGTTTCGGCGATCTTGTTGCGGAGCTGAGTGAGCCCCGTGGAGAGAGCGGCGATCTCCGGATCACTCGGCGCGGTTTGCTGAATCACCTCGATAATGCCGCCGATTTCGCTCACGTGCGCCTCCCAGTCGGCGGGTTTGCGCGGATCGGGAATCACGGCGTAGTCGTGAACGTGCGCCGAAAAAGTGCGGTAGTTCTCGATGCTCGGCGGGAGGTTGTATTCCTTCGCGGCGGCGAGCGTGGGGAGGTCAATCTTTTCCCGGGTGAGCGCGGTGGCGAGGGAGGAGAGCGTGTCGGCCGCGGGTTTGAGTTTGTCGGCGAACCCCTGCACCGCAGCGAGAGCCGCATCGCCGGAGACCTCTTTGGTTTTGCCCGGACTTGTCGCCGAGGTCGGGGTCTGTCGAGCGAAGGTAGCAATGTCATGAAGAATGGGGACGTCTGCGTTTGCGGAGGTTTCGAGCTTCTGAATGGTACCGATGTTCGCAGCAATGCCCGCCCATTCGGTTTCAATGTTGGTGACCGCATCGGAAGCTTTCACTGCGTTTTCCAGCGCGTGAATAATGTTTCGCTTTGGCTTGATGGCGTCGTATCGCGAGAGTGCGTCCGCCCCGGCGGGAATTTCCGGCGGCTGCGTCTCGTCGACCAGCACCTTGATCGCGTCGGCCGGTTCCTGCCAGTGGCGGTCTTTTGCGTAGGTGTCGCCATTGGCCTGCAGCTTGTGGAGCAGTCCCCAGTTGTCCGGCTTGAGCGCCGCTTCCAGATCGCCCACGAGTTTCAGCGACGTCAGCGTGTAAGCCGGGCCGGGGTGGATTTTCGCCTCATTGGTCGGCATGGCGACGAGGGCGCGGATTTCCCCGCCGCTGTTGTCCTGCGCAATTTCGACAGGAAGATAGTAGGCGGCCTTGGAGGATCGCTTCTTGAAGGCATCATTGAGCAGATCGATGGCGGTCTTCGGATAGCGGCCGTCCGCGGCGAGGGTGTCGGTGTTCTTCTTCGCGTCGATATAAAAATCCTGGAACCACGCGTGGGATTCGAGGCAGAGCTGGTCCCACTTCGCTTCGTCCCACTTTGGTTTGGGCGGCCGAAGCAGGAGGAACGTCGTGATGCCGCCTGCGATCAGGAAGAGGACGACGGCGGCGGCGATCATCGGCGCCTTGGACTTCTTCGGCTTGGCGCGCCACGTGTCGATGCGGGGGAGGAGTTTTTCGAGGTCTCGCTCTTCGGCCGGCGCCTGGGCATCCAGCAGGGCGGTGCAGAGTTTTCGCCAGTCTTCGCCGTTGGGGCCGAGGCGGTCCCATTCCTTGGAGCGACCGATGGTGCCCTGCTGATAGGGGCGAAGGTTGACCAGCTCGTAAAGGATCCTGCCGATGTCGGCGAGGTCTTTTTTGTCGGAGTTCACATTCAGGAGCGCATCGGGAGCGGGATCGCACAGATGCACCGCCGCGGTGGAGAGATTCACCGAATCGCGAAGGAGGATGTTCGCAGGCTTGATGTCGCCGTGAGCCCGCTTCGCACTGTTGCGACAATCGAGGAGACCGCGGAATACACCCGTGAAGATGTTGCGCAGATCGGCGTTATCAAGATTCACGCGTCCGTCAATGAGTGACTGCACGGAGCGTTCGTAACGGTCGAGGAGGACGTACGCACCGCAGGCGACGTACGTGCCGGCGGAGTCCTCCGCGCGGCTCGCCGCCTCACCGCCGATCCCTTCACTGGAGCCCTCGGTTCCCGCGCGAATGGCGGAGACTTCATGCACGGGCGCCCAGTTCTTCGACGTTTTCGCAATCAGCCGCTGCGTCTTGTAGCGCAGGAGGAAGCCGTCGATTTCGTAGCGAAGCTGCTCCTCGGACCAGATGCCCACGGGAGGCTGCAGGACCTTGATGGTTTTTTTATCGTCGGCCTTGAGGGCAAAAACAATCCCGACGCCTGAAAGGTGCAGGCGCTGCCCCGTTTCATGCTGGCCGAAGGTGGGCATAACAACTCGCGTTGCGGGTGCGTGGAGCGGGCTTGAGCGTTCGCTGAGTTCGCCCGCTCAAGCCTGCAAACAAACAGGAGGTCAATGCTTCTGCTTTATTTTTTCTCCGGCTTCGGCGGCGTGAGCGTGATGATGCCGTCCTTCTGCACGAGCATCTTCACATCGGTGGAAGACCAACGGCACGAGCCGAGCGGGAGAATCTGCCGGCGCGGGTCCTTGTCTCCGGGCAGGTCTTCATAGATGCCGGGCAGAAGCGCGAGCACGTAGAGCTGCATGTCGCCGCCGCCGGATTTCGAGAACCACTTGTCCCAGTGCGCGTCGGTCTTGGAGAGAGTCTGCGCGTCGGGCTTGCTGGGATCAAAGATCATTTTATAGCTGTCGACGGATTCGCGGCGTTCATCGCCCGGGTTCCAGTACTGCGTCATCGAATAGGTTTCCCAGCGGGCCTGCGCCAGCTTCGTGTCGATCGCGACAATGTCCACTTCGATCTTGCGGTCTTCGAGTTTCTTCCGCATCGCATCATCCAGTGAGACGGTGACGTTCAGTTTTGTGGGATTGCAGGAACAGCCTACGGAAAGCATGCCCATGCATGCGAGGGCGGCCAGGGCGAGTGCGTTACGGATCATGAATGACTCTCCTTTGAGAAATAATGATTGGTCATTTGCGGCCCTGCACGGAGATTTTCCGCAGGACGCCGTGGATTTCACGATTGAATCGCCAGTCGATCACGATCAGGGAACGGGTGCGTATCAATAATGTTTCGAGGTCGTTCATGATCGGGTCGTAGATTTTGTGCATGCCGCCGCGAGGGGCGTCTCCGAAATCGCGGCAGACGGAATCGGGGCCGATGGCCGGGAGCATGCGGATCAGCATGGCGAGCGTGGAGAACCAGAGGTCGGCGGGGATGAGGTCGAACGCCTCCTGCGGCGTGAGGGCAGCGGGCGTTCCGCCGTCGCCGCCGATCAGCTCTCGCGTGAGGCGGTGCGGACCGAGCGAATTGAGCCAGCGGGCGTCGGCCTGAAAAATCGAGCGGATGCGGTCGCCAAGCGGGGCGTTGGCATTGTGCTCGAGAGCGACCTGGCGAGCGAGCGAGAGAAGTTCGTCGGCGACAATGGCGAGCGTGGTGTCGTGGTTGACCAGCAGGGCCCGCGCGCCCAGCACGGCGAGCGAATAAAGATCGACGGGGCCGGAGAGGAGCGGAATCATGTCAAAGAGCGTTTCAGGAATGGGCACGCCTTCGCCGGCCTTGAGTTGGGCGAGAACGGGCTCGGGCAGCTTTTGCCGCTCGGTGCGGAATCGCCATTCGCCGGCGGCCAGCGCCGGCTCCTTCTCGACGTGGCCGTACAGATCGATGCGTCCGGAACCGACCGGGACGCGCAGCCAGATCAGATCGTTTCGTGTCGGACCGCCTCCCTCCCCGAGCCGTTCCTGCGTGATGAGCGTTCCTTCGAGAATCATTCCGGCAGCTTCGGAGAGCACCTTGCGAATGCGAAGCGTGCCGCGGCCGGAGGCGGGCTTGCTGACTGATTCCGGCTGATACACATTCGCCGGCGCCGAAAGTCCGCGGACGAAATACTGGGCCTCCGAGCCTTCCATCTTGAGCGTGACGGCATCGCCGGGATCAATGAGCGAAGCGCGGGCGGTCCAGAGGAACGGCAGCGAATGGGCGATACCGGCGCCGCCGGTGGCATCCACGTTCACCTGAAAGCTCTGCGCTGTCAGGTTGAGAAAGGGGCGCTGCGTCTGGGCGGTGAGGGCCCGCACGGCCGAGAAGCAATCGGCGAGGAGCCGCAGTTTCAGGTGGAACGTTTCGATCAGCCGGCCCCATTTGCCGTGCTTGCCGAGGAAGAGGCGGCCATCGGCGGCGGCGGCGGCGGAACCTCCATCCTTGTTCTCCAGCAATTCATTCAGGTTGTTCAGATGCACAGCGGCGCGGCCGGAGAGAATGCCCTCCCACGTGCCGCCGGAGAGCAGATCGAAGAAGGCATCCAGCGGCGCCGGTGCATAGGTGCGAACGAGGAGGAGGCCGCCGGTGGAAATCGGGATGAGCGAGCCCTTGGGGCCGGTGATTTCGCTCAGCGGCGCGGTGCCGGCGTTCGTCGGGGCGTTTGGCGTGACGGGAATCAGCGGTGACTTCGCATCTCCGGCGACATATAAGTAGCGGTGGAGCGAAGATGAATAGGGCGGAAGCCCTTTGCCGGCGAGAACAGCGTCATCGGTGCAAAGCGCCCACGCTCCGTTAGAGAATGGATCGGTCGGGTGCATGACCTCGCGTTTCTCGGCATCGTAGAAGAGGGGGCGCGGATGCGCGGTTTCCATGCCGGTGCGAAAGAGGGCGCCCATTGCATGGTCATCGAGCGCATCGAACGACTTGAAGAGGCGTGCCCAGCGTTCATCGAGAATCTTATTGGAGAGCGCCTCGCGCGCCGCGGCCGGCGCCATGTCGAGGCCGTCGAGATTCTGCACCCAGATCTCGACATACCCATGCAGCCGCCCGCCCGCATCGGTGATCGCTCCAAGATAGACGATGGCATCGAGCAGCGTGCGCAGCGTCACGAAATGCCCGGCCACCGGGTCGGGCTGCTCCCGGGCAAGGATGTTCAAACGCAACGGCGAGGCCTTGAAGTCCGGCAGCAAATTGATCGCGCCAAATCCCTTCGGCAGCGCGCTGGGCGCAACAAGAATCGATTCTGTGGGGGGGGCGGCCATGCTTCCCTCGCACGAGCGTCTTCAATTTCGAGTCGGTGGCGGAACGAGCCTGCCCACCAAAACTTACGGTAGCTCCGGGTGCGCACGAGTTTACGGCCACGGAGATTTTCGGTCAAAGCGAAAAACGCGGATTGCCGCCGCGCCGCCGCCCTATTCGCGCGGCGCCGACCACATCGACGTCAATACCTGCCCTTCGTTGAATGATCCTGGTATTCGCTCAATCTTGAACTGATGCTCCATGCGGAAGCCTTCGAACATCGTGCCGGTCGGATCGTTGTCGCGTTTCAGCGAGAGAATGAAAGTCGTGTTTCCGGCGGCGGAGATCCACGCGTTTGTCACGGGGTCGGGAACGAGCGTGTAGCTCCCCTCGGTGCGGAGCGTCCAAGTGGCGTGCTCCGCATGCGCGGTGAGCGTCGTCGGATCCCATGTCATCTGAATCACCGCAGGCAGGCTCGGCCGCTCAATTCGTTTGCATGTATACGGCACATCGAACGGAACTGGACCAAACGCGATCGGCAGAACGCCCTTCCACGGTTCGTCCCTGCTCTTCCCCGGCGGCGGCAACCGAGGCGTGATCGTCGGCAGATACGAGGCCTCGAACGGCACCGGGATGATGTGCCGCGGAATTGTGTACGGCACCATGTCGATGTCCACCACAATTCCCGGCGAAGGATTGAGCAGGTCCGACTGTATCTCGATGGTGTCCTTGAGATAGACCGGCGTCTTGTTTTGCGTGACCGCTTTTCGGTGCATCGCCCGCAACGCCGCGCGTTCCACGAAAGGCTTGCCGCTGATTGCGGGAATGTCGGTCTCCAGCAGCACGCTATGCTCGATCACGCGCTTCCATGACTGCTCGGAAATGGTGGAATCGACCAGCACGATTCCCGCGCGTTTGAATTTCTCCGCGAAGCGCTGCTTCTCCGGAGATTTCTGCGCCGCGAGCGACAAGTCCTGCCGCAGAAAATAGACTGAGCGAGCCACAGCATCCTCCGGAACGGTTTACTTGTCACCGAGTTTGAATTTCAGATTGACCAGGCTCGCCGAGTGCGTATGCCCGTTCACGTAAATGCCGAACGGCTTGATGTTCTTGCGGATCGGATAGAACCAGTCCTTGTCCTGCCCGCAGTTGACCAGCAGGAACCAGAGCGCTGCGCCGGGGATGAAGTTTTCCAATTCCTGGTTGCCGACCATTCCTTCTATCAAGCCTGCGAATTTACTGCACAGATTGTTGAAATAGTAGTACGTCAAATTCGCCGCTCCCGCGCCGAAGGCGCATCCGTCACGATTGAACGGATCCCAGCGATGCGAGTGCTCGACCCACATACCGGGTTCAGAGATCCAGGCGGCACAGGCGGCCCGTCCGCTTTCGGCGTTTAGGAGCTTATCGCCACGGTAACCGTCATGATTGCCGTGAATCAGGTAATTTCCGGCGAGCCCGTACACCAGGTCAAGTATCATTTCGTTCCAGCAGTATTCCGTGTGGCCGAACTTGTTCTGTACAGTGTACTCGTCGAGCAGGTCTTGGTTGTTTGACTGCAGGGCCTGGAATCCATTGGTGAGCTTTGTGCCTCCGGGAACAGTGGGGGCATGCAGGCGAAAGTCCTCGACGTTGTCGATACGCTCCTTGAGAAGGAGGCGGAGGCGGGTGAGATGAGCGGCGGTGAATTTGGTGCCGTCGGCCGTGACGCCGTCGGCGATGGCATCATCGTTTGTGCCGTATTTGGCGATGAGCTGATTGCCGGTGAAGTGCCGCCAAATCAGTTCATCAGTGGGCCATTCGTTGTCTTTGCAGACGTAGAGCTTCAAATCGGGGGCTCTTGAATCGCTGGAATAATGCCATTTGTCTTTGCGGTACTGGTAATTATCCCAAGTCTGTCGGGTTGCACCCAGTTTGATTTTCCAGAGCTTGTCCGATGGCGCCGCTTTTTTATCGTTCGTCGGAAAAAAGCGATACAGGAACTCGCGATTCACCCACGCTTCGTAAATATCCCCCACCTGAATCACCGCTACGCTGCCGCCCTTCGCAGTGCTCGGCGGATTGTCCCGCACACTCTGCAGCGCACAGAGCAGGTTTACGAGGTCCACCGCCGGTGATGCATCGCCATTGCCGTTCCGCAGGATCGCTCCCAGCCAATCTTCTTCACCTGCGCCCGCCTCCTCATCCCAGTTCGGCCCGCGGGCATAAAACCACGTCGATCGCAGCCGCAGCTCCCGGTCCACGATGTCCTTCTCCGCCTGCACCATGATTGGCGAGAGCCAGTATTTCGTTGAGAACGGCCCGACTCCCAATTCGACGCAATACAGCAATCCGCGCGCAATCGAATCAATTGGCGCCCCGTTCATCAACTTTTGATGCGCATCATTCTTATCCGCGTCGCTCGTGTTGTGCATTCTTTCGAGATACGTCTGCAACGCCGCCTGATCCTCGTCATCGATCGGACTTCCCCACGGCACGATCGGAACAAAATGCCGCTGCGCCTCGCGAAGCAACAACTGCATCTTCAAAATCACTTCCGCGCGCTTCGCCCCGTGATAGCGCTCCGTGGGCAGCGGCAGATCCGGCCATCGCTCCGGCAAATGCAGGTCGGGGAAAATCGCGAACAGCTTATTCTGCGGAAAATCCGCCACGTTGTAGACCGCCACCGCATGACTGACCAGCTTGATCGCCGCCTTGCGATCGTTATACACCGCATCATTCAACGCCCCCGCCAGCGGCGCCCCCGCATCCTTCAGCTTCTGCTTCGTCTCCTGGTAAACCGAATCCGTCCCATCCGCGACGTACAGGCACAGCCATACGTGCCCGTTCTCGATCAATCCAAAATCCCGCTGCTTCCCCGCCCCGGTGCCCGAATCCCCCTCCCACTTCTTGATCCCCTGCTTCACCGCGCTCGCCACCGCAGCCCCTTTCGAGATCGGCTCCGGATCAACCGCCGCTGCAATCGCCGTCGCCACGATGCTCCCCGTGCTGCTCCCCGGTGGAAATTCGCGCCATCGCTTGTATCCGCCCCAGTGCCCCACATCCAGCTTCACCAGCCGCGGCGCCACCAGCGCCAGCGTGTGCTGATCCTTCGTATCCGAACTGTCGTTCGTCGACACGTGCACATCACTTGCGAACAGCCCCCCGATATCGACCCCCTTCTTCAAGTACGGCTCCAGGTCCCACCCGTACATCGCCCCGTGCACCGGAAAGCAATCATCATCCAGGTCCTTCGACTTCCCGTCACCATCCGTCACTTTCTTGATGCGCCCGGTCCCATCCACCTCCACCAGCACATCCGCAGCTTCGTATTTGTCCGCCATTGGCATTCCTGTGCGAGTAATCAGCAGCCGTAAAACGTCTGCAGCGCCTTCAAAAACTTGTCATCGATCGTGCTGTTCACGTCTCCCGCATCTGTGACGCGCCCATCCGATGAGTTCGGCGCATTCTCCTTGCAGAACTGCTTGAACGCCTGGATCGACGTCCGCGTCGGCGAATCGTCCTCCCCGCTTAACTCCTCAATCGGATACCCCAGCGATCGCAACCGCTCCTGCACCCCGCGCCGGCACAATTTCTCCTCCTCCTTGCGCAGCGGCTTCAAAAATCCGAACTTCAGATTGATCCGCTGCCGCAACCGCGGAATCGCCAGCACGCCGCTCACCACCGTCGACGGCACCTTTTCGTCGATCAGCCCGTTCGAATCCGTCCGCTTCTTCTTCTGCTTGTACTTTCCGCCGCGCGGATCGTAATCCAGCGTCAGCACATACTCTTCGTTTGCCAGCGGCTTCCCGTGGATGTCCAGCATCCGCACGCGATAACTCTCCGTCGGTACCTTCAGCTTAAACTTGTGTTTCGCCTCCGTCGCGCGCGATTCCTCCTTCGACGAGATCGGCGGCACGTACAGGCGATCGCCCTGGGCCAGCATCCGCGGATTCTTCCGCTTGTTCCGCAGGTCGCTATTGTTCCCATGCTGCCACACGACCGAATTCCACTCCGTGATGCCATAATTGAGCGCAATGGATGCCACCCACTCCCCCTCCTGCACGATATGGATATTGCCATCCGGCGCGTTCGACATGAAACCATCCCACGGAAAGAGAATCCCTTGACGGCGACACCGCCTTGCTTTTCCTAACCTCCGATCATTACTGTCGGCGCGCCCGCAGCCACCGCACCACCATGCGCCGCGGTGTCCCCAATGCGCGCCGCCGGAACACCACAAATCATCACCGTCGCCGATCCCTTCACGATCGTGTCCGGCGGCCCAACGCATACCATCATGGACCCCACGCAGGCCGCCGGCATATTGCAGATTAATACCGTCGGCCCGCCCGGCGACACAATCGGCCCGCCCACGTGCGGCACCGGCGGCGTCCCTGGCGTCACCATCGGACAAGTATGCATATCCGTCACTCTCGCAGCTGGAGGCATGCGTTTCTCCTCAATACCACCGGCACATCCGTGTCACTCACCGTTTCACTGGAAAATATTCCAGCGCGTAAATAGGATCGGTATCCGTCTTCGGCGGGCAACGCGCCGACACGATGTACGCCGGCTTCCGCCCAAACCCCAAAAATCCAGCCTTCGGATCTTCCAGGTTCTTCAGCCGCCCGTTCGTGGTCGTTACCGTCTGCGTGTAATCAAACTGTGTCAGCCGCGCGCCAATCTGGTCCGGCTTCTCGTCCGGCAGATGGATTTCGCAGAAGAGCCTGGCCACGCGCTTCCGTGCCTCCACCTGCTCCGGACTGCTCCCCTTCGCCCGCGCCAGGTTGTCATCCTTCATCCACGCATCCGCCTTCGCGCGCGCATCCGCCTCCGCCTTGGCGACCTTCGCCTTGTGCTCCTCCATCATTTTCTGCACATCAAAGTTCGTCATGAAGAACCATCGCTAATTGAAACGCCGCTCAAAACCGTAGATCCCATTTGTGCTCATTTGTGTCCATTTGTGGGCAATTCCCGTCGCCCTTAAGACGGCTCCCACGAATCCTTGTCCAGATCCGGAAACGTGATCTTGCAATTCCCCTCCGGAATTCCATCCAGCCGCGCAAACCCGTTCTGATCCAGCGTCCCATCCGCGACCGTGTCGTCCGACAGCGTTACGCGATACCGCTCCCCCACCACCGGATTCCCATCCTCATCCACCAGCACAATCTCAATCCAGGTCGTCTTCACCTCCGAGTCGGGATCCTGCGACGTCTGGTCCGGCTTGAACGGCTGCGTCTGCGCGGTCCCGTATTTCCCGGTCCCTGCTTCCCGCTGGAACGTCTTAATCTCCTCCACCACGCCCGGATCGGCAACATCCGCATCCAGCGCTTCCGTCGGATCGGTCGGCGTCACCGGCGATCCCGCTGTTCCTGATTTCGCACTCGGCATAACACGCCCCTTGTCTTTCCGCCGGTTGTCCCGGCCCTTTCGCTAGTCCTCACACGAGTGCCGCCCACCTCGAGCAGCGTGTCCCGACCTCACGCCTCTTCCTCATGATCCAGGTCCGGCTCGGCAATCTCTTCCGCCGCCGCCACCACCGACGTCACCGTCATCGTCTCCGTTCCCCGATCCGAAGACGCGCCAGCCGGCTCCTCCATTTCGCCGGCCTGCCCGCCCTGCGCATCGATCGCTTCCGTCGGATCGACCGGCGCCTGCAACTGCCCGGCAATTCCATCCTTCTTGCTCGGCATGATTCGATCCTCTCACAGAACCGGGCTCAGTTGATCATCACCACGCTTCCCTTGACCGCCGTCTGTCCACTGCTCGACAACTCCGCCTGCCCACTGCCGGAGAGCGTCAACTGCGAATCCGCGCTGATCGCCACTTTCATCCCTTGCCCGTTCAGATTTCCGGTCGCCTGGATCGACGTGTCCGCCTGCGACTTCACGTTCACATTCGCCCCCGAACCGATCGTCGTATCGCCGGTCGAACTCGTCTCCACCGTGGCGCCCGACTCCTCGCACCCGATCTTGATCCCGTCCTTTTCGATCGCGATGTAATTATTCCCCACCTTGATCGTCACGTTCGTCAGCCCTTCGATCACGATGTTGTCGGCCTTCAGGTAATAATTGTTCGTCACCACCTCCGAATGGTTGTTCTTGAACTGCTCGATGACATCGTCCGTCACCTGCAGGCTCTTCGAACCGGTCACCTGCTTCGCCTCCTTCCCGTCGATGTTCTGGTGATAATCCCCCTTGATGTGCTCCATGTGGTCTTTGTCGATCAGCTCGTTCCGGCAGTTCTTGATGTGCTCGAACTTATCCTTCTCCACCACCAGGTGGCGGTTGTTCAGGATGTTCTCGAACCGGTCGTTCTTCACCCGGATGTCCATGTTCTTCGCGGCGTGAACGAAAATGTCCTCGTTGTCCTTCTTGTCCTCAAACCGGATCTCGTTGAAGTTCTGCCCGCCCTTGGACGTGTTGCTCTTGATCGTCGATTGCGTCTGGTTCGTCGGGAGATCGTACGGCGGCATGTTCTCCGCGTTGTATACCCGCCCCGTCACGATCGGCCGATCCGGATCCCCCTCCAGGAAGTCCACGATCACCTCCTGCCCGATCCGCGGCAGGAAGAAAATCCCCCACTTCTTCCCCGCCCAATTCTGCGACACCCGCACCCAGCAGCTCGACGTCTCGTCCGCCGCGGGATCCGGATCCCACGGAAATTTCACCTTCACCCGCCCGTATTTGTCCGTCCAGATCTCCTCCCCCGATTTCCCCACCACCATCGCCGTCTGCGGCCCCTGCACGATCGGCTTGGGCGTCACCCGCGCCGGACGGAACGGAATGCTCGCCGGCATCGCCGTGATCTGGGACTGAAAGATAATCGTCGATCCCCCCTTCCGTCCCCCGGCCGTCATCTCGTCATTCTGCAACTGGTACGTCGCCGACGTAACGAGAAAATCGCCGTCCTCCACCACCGGATGCCCCTGCAGCCCAAATGTGGCGCCCGGAACAATGGCGCGCGCACATGTCGTCGCCCGCGCCACCGAGTATTGTGCTTCCACTTCCCCCATTCGCACCTTCGTGTAGAACTTCCCTTCGTCCGGCGTCGTGTACGCACCAGGAGCGTCGTAGAGCTGGAACACGCCGGTGTCCTCGATATTCTGCGACGACACCGTGTTGTATAGATCCGTCTTAGGCGTGAGCGGGTTGAAGTCCGTCAATGCATATCCGGCCGACAGCAGTTCGTTCCCATGTATCCAGTCCCAGATGTAGCAATCACCCTTTGCACTCATGTCCGGTTCGTCGAACTTCAGCGTCTCGTAATTCGTCGCCTTCGAATGATTCGTCGGCGCATCGCACAGCACCAGCGTGTGCTTCCCGTTCTCGTGTTTGAAGAAATAATAAATCCCTTCATTTTCCATCAACCGCGAGACGAAATTGAAATCCGTCTCCCGGTACTGCACGCAATATTCCCACTTGCGGTAATCGTCCGGAGAAAGCGTGTCCTCCACGTCCGTGAAACCGCGATCCTTGAACACCGCCTTGATGATTTCCGGCACCGTTTTGTCCTGGAAAATCCGGCAGCTGGCGTTGCGCGTGAGAAACCACAGCCAGGGCACGAGCGTCAACCGGTACGAATAAATCAGCCCCGCGCTCTTCGTCCGGTCCACCCCCTGCATCGTGAAACGCGACACAAATCCGTTGAAATAACGGGTGCTCTCCTTCCCCGCCAGCAGCCGGATCGTCACGTTCGTCCCCAGCATGTCCTTCGCCTTGATCGGCTCGCCCCCTTCGGACAACACGTCCACCTCAAACTGGAACAGCCGCCCCAACGCCTCCGAGCCGTGCATCCCCGCGAGGAGCAGCGTGTCCCCGCCCTTGGTCGTCTCGATCGACATCTGGCGGTAGGTCTGTGTCTTGGCCATAACGCGTTCCCTTTTGAACAGCCCGCAGCACCACTGAGGAAGGCGACATCAGTCGTAGGCGTACGCAAAATTCCCGTCGGTGACGCTCACGTGCACCCGCGACACGGTTTTTCCGTCCACCATGCGCGAGAGCATCTCATGCCCGATTTCCGGCAGCATGTTGTTCGTGATCATCGCCTCCACCATGCGCGCCCCGCGCTCCAGCTCCGTGCACCGGTCCGCAATCAGATTGGGCACCGCTTCCTCGTATGTGAACGGAATCTTGTGATTCTCCTTCACACGCTTCTCAACACGGTTCAAATTCAGCTTGATGATCATCCGCAGCATTTCCTTGCTGATCGGATAGAACGGCACCACCACCAATCGATTCAGCAGCGCATCCGGGAAGACCTTCGTCAAATGCGGCCGCATCGCCTTCTCCAGCGCCTCCGCGTCCGGCATCAGGTCCGGGTCCTTGCACATGTTGATGATCACATCCTGCGCCGCATTGCTCGTCAGCACGATGATGCAGTTCTTGAAATCAATGTCCCGCCCTTCGCCATCCTCCATGTGCCCGCGATCGAACACCTCGAAGAATATCTCGTGCACGTCCGGGTGGGCCTTCTCGACTTCGTCCAGCAGCACCACCGAGTACGGCCTTCTCCGCACGGCTTCCGTCAGCACGCCGCCTTCGCCATACCCGACATATCCCGGAGGCGACCCTTTCAGCGTGCTCACCGTGTGCGCTTCCTGGAACTCCGCCATGTTGATCTTGATCAGGTTCTGCTCGCCGCCGTAGAGCGTCTCCGCGATCGTCAGCGCCGTTTCCGTCTTCCCCGTGCCCGACGGCCCGACGAGCATGAACACCCCCACCGGCCGGTTCGGATTGTCCAGCCGCGCCCGGCTTGTCCGCACCCGCTTCGAAATCATCTCCAACGCATGCCGCTGACCAATCACGCGCTTCTCCAGCACGTCCGCCAGCTTCAGCACCTGCTCCAGTTCGTTCTTCGCCATGCGGCCCACCGGAATCCCCGTCCAGTCCGCCACGACTGACGCCACCGACTGCGCATCCACGCACGGGAAAATCAGCGGCCGCTCCCCCTGCAACGTCGCCAGCTTCCCCTGCAATTCATGGAGTTCCGCCAGGAGCTTGTCCCGCTCCTCCGGCTTGAGCGCCGCCGCCGGTTCCGGCTTGGGAGTCTTCGGATCGCCCGCCGACTCAATCGGCTCGCCCGCCCCGCGCAGCTTCCCGCGAATCTCAATCACCTTCGCAATGAGCGCCTTCTCATCGCTCCACCGCTTGTCCAGGTCCGCCAACCGCTCCTTCTCCTTGGCCAGCGAAGCGTTCACCTCCACCGTCCGCGCCTTGTGATCCATCCCCACCGCCGTTTCCTTCTCGATGATGTTCAGCTCCGTCTCCAGCGCCTCGATGCGCTTGCGCGAATCGTCCACCTCCGCCGGCACCGCATGCTGGCTTATCGCCACCCGCGCCGCCGCCGTATCGATCAACTTCACCGACTTGTCCGGCAACTGGCTCGCCGGAATGTATCTGGCGCTCAGCTTCACGCTCGCTTCGATCGCCTCATCCAGAATCTGCACCTTGTGATGCTTCTCAAAACTCGCCGACACCCCGCGCATCATCAGCACGGCCTTTTTTTCGTCCGGCTCGTCGATCTTGATCACCTGGAACCGGCGCACCAGCGCCGGATCCTTCTCAATGTGCTTCTTGTATTCATCCCACGTCGTGGCCGCGACCGTCCGCAGCGTCCCACGGGCCAGCGCCGGCTTCAAAAGCTGCGCCGCATCCCCGGTCCCCGCGCCCCCGCCCGCTCCCATCAACTGATGCGCCTCATCGATAAACAAAATGATCGGCTTCGGCGAGTTCTGCACTTCGTCGATGATCCCTTTCAACCGGTTCTCAAACTCCCCCTTCATGCTCGCCCCCGCCTGCAGCACGCCCATCTCCAGCGAACGCAACGTCACATCCTTCAACTGCGGCGGCACATCCCCGCGCGCGATCCGCAGCGCAAACCCCTCCACCACCGCCGTCTTGCCGACCCCCGCCTCCCCCGTAAGAATCGGATTGTTCTGCCGCCGCCGCATCAGGACATCGACAATCTGCCGAATTTCATCATCGCGCCCCACGATCGGATCAATCTCGCCCTTGCGCGCCTTCTCCGTCAGGTCTACCGTAAACTTCTTCAGTGCTTCCTGCTTGCCCATCTGCGCCGGCGCCACAGACCCCGACGTCTCCCCCGGCGCCACACCACCACCCACATCCCCCTCGCGCGACGCCAACTGCTCCTCCGGCGATTTCGCCGTGATCTTCGCAAAATCATCCGTCAGCGCATCCGCCTTGATCTTTTCAAATTCCCGCGAGATCGCCAGGAAATGCCCCCGCAGGTCCGGCTCCTTCACCAGCGCCACGATCCAGTGCCCCGTCCGCACCTTCTGCTCCGAATACATCAGCGATGCGTACTTCCACGACGCCAGAACCATGTTGATCGTCGGCGTCGAAAAATCGACATACGACCCGCCCCCGCGCGGCAGTTTCGACATCGCGCTCTGCAGATCACCCGCCAGCCGCGCGGGATTCACCCCAAACGCATTCACAATCTGATGGATATCCGAATCGCTCAGCGTAAACACCTGATTCACCAGGTGCACAATCTCGATGTACGGATTCCCCGCCGTCTTCGCCGCGACCGTCGCCGCCTCAAAGCACTTGTACCCAACAGAATTCAGCTTCTTGAAAAACGCCGCGCGGGAAATATCTGCCATAGTTCTTTCCTTTTACCCAATGTCTTAAAGTCGTCTTCGTGGTCCTTCGTGCTCTTCGTGTCCTTCGTGTTTAATTCCGTCAGTTCTGCCTCGGATCCAAAATCAAATTATCCGCATCCCGGGGCATCGGCTTCGCTTTCGTCCACGTGCTCCATCCCAGCCGCCCGCTCTTCCCGAGCTGCGCCGCCGGCACCTCTTCCTTCTTCAATATCAACTGCACATCCCACGCCAGCTCTTCACCCACATAATTCTTCACCCAGTCAATCAACCGCCGCAGCGAATCCCCGCCCGGCAGCATCCGCTGATAATCCGCATACCTCATCGGCCCCATGATGATCCGAAACTTGTACTGGCACTCCCAGATCCGAGCCCCCACGATCGCCGTCGACCCCACGAGCCCGGTCCGCCTGCTCTCGCCCAACCGGCACCGCGAATCGACCGGCAACTCAATCCACTCCCCCACAAATGTCTCCACCCGCGTCCGAATCTGAAAGAAATCCTGCACCACCGCCTCCAGCCCCTCCGCATTCCGCGCCGTCCCCACCAGCCGCCCCGAATAGTGCAGCTTCGCCGAGTCCGGCACCGTGTCCCGGTCGTGAAAATGCTCCGACCCATCCCCAAACAGCGACGCCACATACTCCGCAAACCGGTCCTTCCCCTCATGCTCGTACGACACCGTCTGCTGATTCACCGCCCACGCGCGATAAAACAGCGAAATCAACCGGTGATGAAACAAATCAAAAAAACGCGACAGCGTGTAATCATTCACGTGAATGATCCGCTCCCGCGCAAACTCCGTCAGAAACAGCGGCATCGGCCCGTTCGGACCAAAGAGCCCCATGAAATTCACATACATCCGCGGCACGTTCGTCAACGCGTCCGGCGTCACCTTCGAAATTGTCGACGTCGCAAACGTCATCGCCGGTTCCTGGCAAAAGCGAACGGGATCGTCCCCGGGCTTAAGCGAGGTCCCGATCTTCGGCGCATCATGATTCACGCACTCAATGCGTCGCACCGCTGAGAAAAAGTCGAACGTCTGTCCCTCTTCCTGCAGCTTGAAACTCAGAGCGTGTGCCGCAGACCCAGCCTCGCTGGCCATCGCATCACCTCCCCTCTTTCCATCGTGCGCACGACCGTCTCCGTGAACGAGTTCAGCGTCACATACTTCGCAAAGAACCGCTCCAGAACCGCCCCCAGCAGAAACACACCCGTCCCCTCAAAGTTGATCTCGTCAAACGTCACCGTCACCTCCAGCCCCCGCGCAAACGAAATCGGCCCCGGCTTGTTCACCCGCCGGATGATCTGCTTCGTCGCGATGTTCTTCACCCCCTCCACCTGCTTCCGGATTCCCGAAAACTCCGCCGAATCCGCCGACCCCCGCGTCTCCATCGGCCCCGTATACAACCGCAGCAGATCCCGCAGCGCCCCCGCGCCGGCACCCGCACCCACGCTCTGCTCCCCTCGCGCATCCGACAGCGATAAATAATTCAGCGACAAGTGCGAGATGATCCGCCACGCCGTATCCCCCTCCGCATAACTCGCCCGCGGCATCGTCGGCTGCCCCGAGATCGACTTGATCGCCGTCACTGGCGCCCCCGCCTCCATCGTGAAATCGCTCGGACCACGCCCGATCGGCACCGTCAACGCCAGATCCCGGTTCGTGCAGTACACCGCCACCGCCAGCTGCTTGAGCTCCGATCGGAACGGCGCATTCTTCGAATCCACGAGCGACAAATACACATCCGCCCCGGGATACCGCGTCCGCGTCCCGAACCGCTGCTCCTTCGCCGACGGCACCCGCGGCACACGATTGATCTGATAGTACGCCCCCCCCTCCTCCGCATCCCGCGCCCGGTAGAACGGCAGAAACTCCACCACCGTGTCGTTCCCCGCCCCAATCCCCACCACCTTCTCCACCGAATGCACCTCCAGATCCAGCGGCCGCGTCCGGTCCGGAATAATCTGGAAATCGCTCGCCTTCTCCGTGATGTGAATCCGATCCGCATTCATCGGAAACAGATTCACCGCCGGCGAGCAGTGCATCGCAAAATTCGCGCCCGACACCATGTTTTCCAGATTCAGATTCACCGTGTTGAACAGCAGAATCAGATCGACCGTGTTCTCAGTCCCCCGCTTGAGCCCGTTTTTCAACCCGCTCACTTCAAAATTGTAAAACCGCTGCGGAAAGGCAAAATACTCCTGCAGCAGTCGATATCCCTGGAACGACCGCGGCCCGTACGGCAGCAGCGCCTCCTCATCCTCAAACCCCACCGTCTTCACCGGCGGATTCGCCGCATTCCCAATCAGCTCCCGCCACTTCGGCGGCTTCGTCGCCGGCTGCATCACCGCACCGATCGTGTGCCCGATGATCAGCTCATACAGCCGCGTCTGCTGTTCCCCCGGCGCGTTCAGATAAAACTGCAGCGAATCGGCCTGAATCTGGTTCAGCTTCAACCCCGCCGTCGTCTGCAGCCGAATTCGTATCCCCGACTTCGCCCCCGCCAGCGCCGCCTGCGGAACATCCAGCGATGCCAGCTCACGGATGTAATAATTCGCCTCCAACACCTTCAGCGGCCACAGCGTGATCTCATGCCCCGTCCGATACGTGCACGCCGTCTGATCACCCTTCCCGATCAGCGACTTCACCGACGTGTGCCGCGGAATCCTGTACCCCTGCGCCAGCGCCGGCTCATCCTCCTGCGGCTGAAACTGCAGCATGGTCATAGACGGCGTGGGGGCAAGATAATGCGGATACACCGTCTCCAGCATCGACTGCGTGAACCGCGGAAACTCCGCATCCAGCTTCAAATGCACCCGCGCCGAAAGAAATGCCACTCCCTCCAGCAACCGCTCCACGAACGGATCCGCGCACGTGAAACCCTCCAGCCCCAGCCGCCCCGCTATCTTCGGAAACTCGCGCGCAAATTCCGCCCCCATCCCGCGCAGATGCTGCAACTCCAGGTCGTAATAGCGGAGCAGGCGTCTATCCATCGCTCGTTTCCTTCACGTTGATCTGCCCCGTCTCCAGGTCGATTTCCGTCTTGATGTACATCCGCTCCGCCGACTGCGTCGCGATCACCTCCCCGCTGATCCGCAGGGAAATCGCGTTCATCCCCTCCGCATTTTCCTGCACCTCCACCAGCAACCCCCGCTTCGAAAGACGCGCTTCAAATATGTTCAGCGCCTTCAGGAATCCCCGCTCCAGGTCCCCCGACCGCACCGACGACCCCGTCATTCCCGTTAAATCCGGAACGCCGTAATTGATTACCGACGATGCCGCCTCCGGAAACTCCTCGATCCCGTCCCGGTCCACCGGCGCCGGCGTGTTAAACAGCCACGCAATGTCCCGCATGATCGACCCGCGCAACTGCGTCGGCGACAACACATTCTTGTCCCGCGATTCCTTCGTCTGCCCCGGCTGATCATCAATCAACCGATCAAACAAAAACGGCTGCAACCGATCCCGTGGATTCAACTCCGCCATAACGTCCCCCTCGGGTGCCATGCTTCTGACACAACCTCGGTGTCAGAAGCATGCCTCATGTGCTCCCGCCAATGCATTGCACTCCCCCGCGCCCCTTCTCGCTTCTGACTTCTGACGTCTGACTTCTTCACCACAACCCCCTCACGAGCCGCCCGCCGCCACCGCCGCTTCCGGCGCTGGCGACGCTGACGCAGTGTTCAACACCAGCTCCCGCACCTCCAGCAACGGCACCTCCACCGTGTCCGTCGTCAGCAACCGCTGCCCGATCCCCACCGACGTCCCGCCCCGATCCGTCCATTCCGTCTTCCGCGAGAGCTTCGCCAGGTTGTCCCCCAGTTTCTCCGTCTCCGGATACCGCACCGGGATCAGCCCGATCGCCTGCGCCCCCGTCGACCACGTGAAGGTCGCCGGCGCCCACACCAGGTCGCGCAGATCGCTCGGCGCTTCCATGACGATCTTCGCAATCCGGTGCATCGGTATCCAGTAATACTTCCCATCCACCAGCGCCTCGATCACCGGTCCCATCCGCTGGTCCGCATCCGCGATCCACTCAAATTTTTCCCCATTGATCGTTCCCGAAGTCGCCGGCGCCGCTTCAAACGCCTTCTCTCGCAGCTCCGCCGCCGCTTTCGTGTGCCCCTTCGCCAGAAGCTTGTTCGCCTCCAGAAGCCACCCGATCCAGTCCTCAGGCTCCCCCAGGAACAGCGGCGTCCTCTGTCCCGAAAAAATCTCCAGTCGCAGCGCTTCCGTCGCCAGCGCCGGCCGGCATACCTGCGCCATCAGCAGGTTCATCGCGTCCAGGTCCGCCGCCACGTTCAACTGCGTCAACGCCTTCTCCCACTCCCCCTGCACCGCCATCATCTGAAAAAGGAACACCCGGAGCTTCGCATCCGTCGGCTTCGCGCGAACCTCCTCCTGCAGCGCCTTCCGTGCTTCTTCCAGTTTGCCCTGCTGCAACAGTTCCTTCGCTGTCATCCGATCTTCCTTCTCGCGGGATCTTCACCCCGCGCTCTTGCGGATTTCTTCACTTCTTCGGCGTGTACGGCAACGCCGACGGCATGTCCTTGTTGTCGCACAGCGACCACGCCCGCTTCACATTCGTCTTCAACGTCCCGTCCGCATCCTGCTGCGCATAGTAATAATCAATCGACGTGTAATTCAGCGAAATCGCCTCCGACCCCCGGCCCGCATCGCCTCCGCCGTGCGAGTAGCTCGTCACGTACACGTCGCACAACTGTACCTGCAGGTAATCCGCGTTCGTCTTGCTCGCTCCACGCTTCCGCACGCTCAGCGTCGCCTTCTTGAAATGATCCGAGCGCGCCACCGCCAGCATCAACGCCGGCGACGCTTTGCTCGGCACGATGCTCAACGTCATCTCCTGAAAGTCCGGCTTCGTGTCCCCCTCCCCGGGTGACGATTTCCGCGCGTTCGACACCCCCAGGCTGTACGAGATCACCTGGATCTCCCCCTTGTGCGCCGAATCCTGAGCCTCCCCCTCGATCGGCGGCCCCTTGTCCGGCTCCAGACACAAAAAGCCTATGACATTCAATTCGTCGACCAACATCGCCATTCTCCGCAATGCGCACGCCTCTCATTCGGCATGCTCATAACAACCAAGCGATTTCCAACGACCCACGCAATCTGCCCGGCACGCCCCTTCCCGCCGCTCGATACCGGACCCATTTCGCGGTGCCGGCACTCTCCGGCGGGAGGTAACGAGCCACCGCAGGCGCTCTGCGCCTGCGGTGGCGTCGTCTTTCCTTCGATTCGCTTGTCGCTTTTTGCGACGCTTATTCCGAACCGGAGTTCGCCTTCATGTCGTACGTCCAACTGCCCGCACGCGAGACCGAGCCGTCCTGCTTCTGCTGGTTGTACTGAATGCCCAGCGAGGTATAGGCGAAGGCAATATCCTCGGCCGGCTCCTCCGAGCTGCCGTCCAGGTTGTGCTTCGTGATCACCAATTGCTTGAACGTGTAGATCATGAAGTCCTTCTGGCCGGTGCCCGAACCGCCGCCCGCCTTCCGGAGGTACAGCTTCGCCTGCGGAATGTGCGTGCCCAGCGTCAGGTTCTTGTAAATCGCATGCGACGCCGTCGAGCACTTCGTCTTGAAGGTGAATTCATTGAACTTCAATTTGCCCGATCCCAGGCCTGTCCCGGTCTCCGCGCTCGCCGGAGCTTCCGCGCCGAAACTGAACCCTTCGATCTGCAGGCAGTCCCCTTTCCCCTTCCCGTGCTGCGAGTCCAGACTTTCGCCCTTGATCCCACAGCTCGGATCGAATTCGAGAAATGCGTCAACAGCCATTGTGAAGTCCTCCCAAAAAGAATCTTTCGAGCCTTTGAAATTCGTCTCGGAAGCCCGCCCACAGCGAGCGGGCTTCTTTCATAACGCGTCGTTATCCGGCTTTGGCCGAAGGCAATTTCGAAACAAGCCGCAGCGACACCGTCAAACCTTCCAACTGATAGTGCGGCCGCAGGAAGAACTTCGAGGTGTAATACCCCGGGTTCCCTTCCACTTCCTCCACGACCACTTCCGCAGCCGCCAGAGGACGCTTTGCCTTCCCTTCTTCCGAGGCGCCGGGATCCGCTTCCACATACTGCGTGATCCACTCGTTGAGCCACCTCTCCATGTCCGCACGTTCCTTGAACGAACCGACCTTGTCCCGCACGATGCACTTCAAATAGTGCGCAAACCGGCAGGTGCTAAAGAGATATGGCATGCGAGCCGCCAGGTTGGCATTCGCCGTGGCGTCCGGATCGTCGTACTCCTGCGGCTTCTGCAGCGACTGCCCGCCCAGGAACACCGCCGAATCCGTGCCCTTCCGGTGCAACAGCGGCAAGAGCCCGTTCTTCGACAGCTCCGCTTCACGCCGATCCGTAATCGCGATTTCCGTCGGACACTTCATGTCCACCCCGCCGTCATCCGTCGGGAACGTGTGGCAAGGCAACCCTTCCACCAACCCGCCCGATTCCACGCCGCGAATCCGTGCACACCACCCGTACAGCTTGAACGCCCGGTTGATGTTCACCCCCATCGCATACGCCGCGTTCGACCACACATACTTGTTGTGATCCGCGCCTTCCGTGTCCTCTTCAAACGCAAACTCTTCCACCGGGTTCGTCTTGCTCCCGTACGGCAACCGCGACAGATTCCGCGGCATCGTCAAACCGATGTAGCGCGCATCCTCCGATTCCCGCAGGCTCCGCCACGGCGCATAATCCGGCGTCTGGAAGATCTTCGTCAAATCGCGCGGATCCGACAGTTCCCGCCACGATTCCATGTTCATCAACTTCGGAGCAGCCGCCGCAAAGAACGGCGCATGCGCCGACGCCGCGATTTGTGCCATGCCCGACAGCAGTTCCACATCCGGCGGCGTGTGATCGAAGTAGTAATCCCCGATCAACGCCCCGAACGGCTCGCCGCCGATCGTGCCGTATTCCTGTTCGTAAATCTGCTTGAACAGCGGGCTCTGGTCCCACGCCGTCCCCTTGAACTTCTTGATCGTCTTCGCCACATCCTTCTTCGAGATGTTCAGCACGCGGATCTTCAAGGTCTCGTCCGTCTCGGTATTGTTCACGAGATAGTGCAACCCGCGCCACGACCCTTCCAGCGACCGGAACTGCTCGTGGTGAATGATCTCATTCACCTGCTCCGTCAGCTTCGCATCGATCGCCGCAATGATCGCCTGGATCGTCTTCACCGCGTCATCCGACACCAGGTTGGTCGTCGAAAGCGCCTGTTCAGCGAGCGTCCGCACCGCGGACTTGATGTCTTCCCGCGCGCCGTCGCCCTGCGGCTTGAAGTCGCGCTCCAGAAGCTTCTCAAATTCGCTCACTTCTTCGGTTGCACCTGCCGGTGCCGCCTGCTTTGCCTGTTCCGTCATTAGTTACCCTCCTGCTTCGGGGTCGACGCCAGCGCCTGCAGCATCGTGGGATCCTGCAGCACCTTCGCGATCAAGTCTTCGGCCTTCGCTTTGCCATCCATGTACGTCAGCAAGTTCGCAAGCTGAGTCCGGCTCTCCAGCAGCTTCCGCAGCGGCTCAACCTTCCGAGCCACCGCCGCCGGCGAAAAATCGTCCATGCTCTCGAACGTCACTTCCACCGGCAGGTTCCCCTGCCCCGTCAGCTTGTTCGGTACCTGGAACGCCACCCGCGGCTTCATGCTCTTGAGCCGATCGTCAAAATTATCAACGTCGATCTCCAGGAACTTCCGCTGCTCCACCCCGGGCAACTGCTCCTTCGGATTCCCCGACAAATCCGCCATCACCCCCATCACAAACGGCAGATTGATCTTCTTCTGCGCACCGTAAATTTCCACGTCGTACTCAATCTGTACGCGCGGCGCGCGGTTGCGCGCGATGAACTTTTGGCTGCTTGCTTTCGCCATAAAGGCTCCTTAAAAAAGCGAAGTCCGTCCGGTGGGGTTTGCGGCCCTGATTAAATTGTGCAGGTATGGCTCGCGCCAGACCACATTCTAAATCCTGTTCCCGCATGGAGCAATACGATTTCTCACCACAATTCCATTTCCCTTCATCACACCGCGAATCCTTTTCCCGTTCTCGCGGAATCTTCCCGGCCACTCGCTTCCCTCATGTGGATTCTCCTGCCCCGCCCGCCGGCTCACCCGTAAATACCTCGATCTTCGCCATCGCCTCCGGCGCCAGATCCTTCATCAAATCCACAAAATTCATCGTCACCAGCTTCTTTGCCCGTTTCATGAATATCGGCACAGGACTCGTCGGCTCATACTGCTCGTAATACTCGCAAATCTTGTCCAGCATCCGGATCACATCCGCCCGGCTGCTGATCTCCCCGCTGATCCCCCCGCCGCCGCGCGACACCGGCATCCCGCCCCCTTCCGCCCCCCCGCCGTCGCACGACTCCGCCGCCGCCGGCGCCTCCCCAATTCCCCGCTTCGCCAGTTGCTCCTGCAGCAAGTCGCTCATCTGCCGCAAGACATCCTTCAGCGACGAAAAGTCCGGGCTGTTCCCCGCACCCACCTTCTCCCCCAGCGTCGTATCCAGCGCCGCCACATCCTCCATAATCCCCTGCACCGTCCCCTGCGTCCCCTGCAGATCCTCCGTCGACGTATCCGCGAACGCCGCATTGATGATGTCCATGTCTGGAGGCGGTGGGGCCGACTCTCCCTCTTTCGCCGCCGCCGGCGCAGGCACATCCCCCCGCGCCACCTGCACGTCCCGATAACAGAACTTCCCGATCCGCTGCTGCGAGTTCGTCAGAATCGCTTCCCGCAGCCGCAGCTTCGTTTTGTACAAATCCGCCGCCGAATCCGCATCCAGCGCATCCCCCGCAAACCCCTTGAAAATATTCACCCGCACCGTCGGATCATTGTTGTCATCCGGATCCAGCTTCGGATAAAAGTGATCCCACATCCGCTCCACCATCCCCCTCAATAACCCCACCCCGTCCTTGAACCCCGCCAGCCCGTCCCCTTTCAACAACGCAATCGCCAGAATCATCCCCACCCGGATATCCCGCGTCCGCTCCGACAGCTTCAGCGCCGCCCCCTTCACCTCCCGCCACTCCGGCTCCTCCGCCGGCTTCACCACGTCCCCCATCCGCGACTCCGGCGTACCCCGGGCCAGCTTCTCCAGCTCGAAATACTCCGGATCGTATTCCACGTCCGCCCCGCCCGGCGCTTCCGCCGATATCTCCGCCAGCAGCGGCTCAACCTCGATCACACTCATGCGAACTCCCTGTTCTCACGGAGCCGACGTTCTTCCACCGGCGCCGCGCAACAACTCTGTGGCCGTTATCATCGGCCAGATCATTTCATCGCCGTGACGTTCTTCAACGCATTTTCCGCGGGTCCTTCCGCCTTCGGTGTTACCGGAACATTCTGTTTCGCCGTCTGCGTCGTTCCCATGATCGCCGACATGAACGCATCGCTGCTCGATATGTTCTGAGGTTGCAGCTCGCGGAAAATCACGCCCTTCGACAAATTAAACTCCGCCGACGTCAACCCCAGCGACCGAATCTGCTCCAGCAGTTCCCGCAACTGGTTCAGATAATTCAATGACTGGGCCATCTTCGGTTCCGATTTCTTGGTCTCCAGGTACGCGCGCAGCCCCTCCGGCGCCCCCTTCGGATCGTCCGTCGTGTACGCATCCCACGCCACTTCGAACGACGCCTGTATCTTTTCGCTGCGACGTTTCATCTGCGGCGTTCCGTCCGCGTTCATCACTGCCGCGCCGTTCGCATCCACCACGGGCTCAAAGAAGAGCGCCCGATAAATGCTCACGGTTGGCAGAATGGGCGAATTGGGCAATCTGTTCGCCGCCACCCGCATGTCCTTGTACGCCGGCGTCAGCGTCATCGGTATGTCGTTGTATATCGCATTCCCCAGCAGATACGCCAGCAACTCATCCCTCGTCGCCGGTCGCGCATTCACCCCCAAATGCTGCAGATCCTCCAGCATCGTTCCCGCCACCGTCGCCGCTCGCTCCGGCTGCAGGGTCTGCACGTCACGCGGTATCGAGCTCTGCAGCGCAAACGCCGGCGCCGATCCATCCGCCGGCAGATACAACGCCACCCCCGCCGGCTGAAACTGCAGTGCCGTGATCGCGTTCACCTGGCTGAACGAGAAGAACTGCCCCGACGCCTGCGTCCCGTTCGCGCCACCCTGCGTCACCTGCGAACCCGACAAATGCAACGCCCCAGGACTCGGAACGCTGAACCACACCTCATTCTTGAAGTTCACCGGCGGTGGCACCGATATGTTGTCCTGCGGAATCTGCAGCGTTCCGTTCATCGTCACGCTCACCCCCGCCACGACCCCCAGCGTCTGCGTGAACTGATTCACCGAATTCACGTTCATCGGCAACGAAATATTCCCGTGCGCCTGGAACGAGATCGGCCGGCCCTGCGCATCCACCAAAATGCTCCCCAACGCCCCGATGTCTCCCAACGTAATATTCCCCGGCGAGGTGATCGTCAGATTCCCGCCGCTGGGCGTGTTGTACACCGACATCGTCTCCGCGTGCGCCATGAAGAACCCGCCCGCACCCGTTGTGAAGGTCAAATCCCCGGACTTGTCAAATATCGTCGCCACGGTCTGGTCCGGTGCCGTTTTCCCCGCCGGCATCTGGAACGATATCCCCGCCGCCGTCACCACTTCCGAGGTCCCGCTCGCCGGCGCAAACTCCACCGCACCGCCGTGAATGAACGAGATGCTCGCCGCGCCCATGCTCACGTTCCCCGTAATCTGGATCGCGTGATCACTGTCGTTCACGATCTTCCCGTCGCTCGTCGCAGCCGTCTCGAACGTCAACGTCCCCGCGCCCGTTGAAGTCACGCCATGCCCCACCGAGATCGCCCCGTGCTGACCCGACGGAATAGTCCCGTTCGTCCGCAACGTCAGATCGTGCGTCGTCAGGTTCACGGACAGCGCCCCGCTGTACGTCTGATCGCCCGTGGTCGTGATGTTCTGCGACACCGTCGCCGTCCCGCCAACTGTCAGCGACT
>Ga0335069_10000944_pt1 | contig 46857 bp, 49 predicted proteins | sample Lox_Sample_11_FD_206714 | JGI IMG/M metagenome (GOLD analysis project Ga0335069, IMG submission 206714) | Soil microbial communities from Loxahatchee National Wildlife Refuge, Florida, United States - Lox_Sample_1.1 | ecosystem: Environmental > Terrestrial > Soil > Wetlands | place: USA... | reverse complement strand
GCGTCTTTGCCTACCCCTGCTTTCAGACCCCGCCTCGCGGCGACGCCCTTGGGTTCGGCTATCCTTCACCTCCATCAGGTTGGACCGGGACTTGCACCCGGAAGTAGTCGGACATGCGCGGCATACACGAAAAAGCCCGCGACTTTTGAGGGTCGCGGGCTTTTGTTAATTGCACCGAGCCGAACGCCTATCGACGTCGTGAGAGCACATTCCGGCGACGCCATCGCCGGCTTTATTGCGCTCAGGCCGGGGCGGGTTCTTTCTTCTTCTTGCCCTTGGGGGCGGGCTTGGCCTTTTCCTTGACCTTGGCGATGCCGACGAGTTGCACGACGACCCAGTCGCCGGCGTCGCCGATGCGCCATTCGGAGGTCTTGATGATGCGGGTGTATCCGCCCTGACGGTCCTTGAAGTGGGGCCCGATCTCTTTGAAGAGCTTCTGGACGACGGTGTCGTCGGCGAGCATGTCGCGATCGTTGGGGTCGGTCATGAAGCGGTCGTTGAGGCGCGAGATCACGAGGCGGCGGGCGTGGAGTGTGCCCTTGCGTGCCTGGGTGATGATCGGCTCAATGAAGCGGACGAGTTCCTTGGCCTTGGGAAGGGTGGTCTTGATCTGGCCGTGCTCGATGAGCGACTGGGCCAGGTTCCGGAGGATGGCTTTGCGGTGCGACGGTGTCACGGACAACCGGCGGCCGACAACTCTGTGACGCATAAATCACCTTTTCGAGTTCGATGTTTCTTCGTCGGTATTGGGAAGCGGGGAGCGGCCCAACACGGACGGGGTCAGAGCCCGCGCCTTTCCAGGCGGGGTTATTGGGCCGGCTGGGCTTCGGCGTGAGAGCCGATGGTCATGCCGAGCGAGAGGCCGATGTCCTGCAGCTTGCGTTTGACTTCGCGGAGGGAGGTTTTGCCGAAGCTGCGGACTTTCAGCAGGTCGCCTTCCGTGAGTTTGACGAGGTCGCCGATGGTGTGGATCTTGGCGGATTCGAGACAGTTGCTCGCACGCACCGAGAGTTCCATGGTGGAGATCGGCTGATTGAGCTTGTTCTGGAGCTCTTCGTTCATCTGGGGGGTCGCGACGGTGCTGTTGTCGGGAAGCTCGGCATCGAGGTTCTCGCCCGGCTCGAAGTACTGCACAAACGCGTTGAGGTGCTTGCGCAGGATCTTGGCCGCTTCAACGAGGGCCATGTCCGGGGAGATGGTGCCGTTGGTCCAGATTTCGAGGATCAGGCGATCGTAGTTGGTCTTCTGTCCGACGCGGGTGTCCTCGGTCTTGTAGCGGACGCGCGTGACGGGGGAGAAGACGGAGTCGATCGGGATGGTGCCGATGATCTGCTCTTCAGGGGTGTTCTCGAGAGCGGTGATGAAGCCGCGGCCCTTGTGGACTTCGAGCTCGATGTTGAACTCGTTGTCGTTGGTGAGGGTGGCGATCACCTGGTTCTTGTTGTGGACGGTGACGGCGGCATCGCCGACGAGATCGCCGGCGGTGACGACGCCCGGCCCCTTCTTGGTGACCGAGAGCATCTTGGGCATTTCGCCTTCCATCGAGATGATGATGGATTTGACGTTGAGGATGATGTCGGTGACATCTTCCATGACGCCTTCGAGCTGGGCGAACTCGTGGTCGACGCCGGCGATCTTGACGGAGATCGGGGCGGCGCCTTCGAGGCTCGAGAGGAGGATGCGGCGGAGGGAATTGCCGACGGTGGTGCCGAAGCCGCGTTCAAACGGCTCGACGATGAAACGGCCGTAAGTCGGGGACTGGACGGATTCGTCGTGTTCGACACGGGTGGGCAGTTCAAGACCGCGCCAACGGATACGCATGGTGGGTTCCTTTCAATGATCGCCCGGCGGATTATCGCTCAACGGAGCATCTGGTCACGGCGGGCGGAGATTAGCAATTCAGAATGAGTGAATTCAGAATTCAGAATGAATTTCGAATCACTGGTCTTGTTTATACGCGGCGCTTTTTCGGCGGACGGCAGCCGTTGTGGGGAAGCGGGGTGTTGTCTTCGATGGCGGTGATCTTCAGGCCGCTGTTCTGCAGGGCGGTGATGGCGGATTCGCGGCCGGAGCCGGGGCCCTTGACGCGGACTTCGACCTCCTGGAGGCCGTACTTTTTGGCCTTGGCGGCGCAGTTTTCAGCGGCGCGTGTGGCGGCGAAGGGGGTGCTCTTGCGTGCGCCCTTGAAGCCGACGGTGCCGGCCGAGTCCCAGGCGAGGGTTTCGCCGTTGACGTCGGTGATGGTCACCTGGGTGTTGTTGAACGACGCCTTGACGTGGGCGATGCCCTTGACGACGTTCTTGCGGATTTTCTTTTTGCCAGCTTTGGCCATGGGGGGAACCTTTCGTTATAAGGGCTGGTAGCGGATTCGGCAGGGCAACGTGCCTTGCTAGTCCTGACCCGGAAAATCGATCCCGGCTGAAGCCGGGGCTATATGCATTTATTAGCCGTGGAGTTCCTTCACGCCCTTCTTGCCGGCGACCGTCTTGCGGGGGCCCTTGCGGGTGCGAGCGTTGGAACGGGTGCGCTGGCCGCGGACGGGCAGGCTGCGGCGGTGACGCGAACCGCGGTAGCTCTGAATATCCTTGAGGCGCTGGATGTTCTGCTGGATCTGACGGCGAAGGGCGCCTTCGACGGGGTGGCTGCGATCGATGATGTTCACGATGCGACCGACTTCGTCTTCGTTGAGGTCGCGGGCCTTCTTGTTGGGATCGATGCCTGCTTCGCTGAGGATGGTCATGGCGTTGACGGGGCCGATGCCATAGACGTAGCGAAGGCTGATGCGGATTTGCTTGTCGAGTGGGATGTCGATACCGGCGATACGGGGCATGAGAGCTCCTTAGAGGCGATCAGAATCACGTGAGCGGGACTGTCCCGGGTTCGTGCATCTGACCAAAGTTGTGGAACCATCCCGGGCAGAGCCCGGGGCTATGTGACGCAATTATCCCTGGCGCTGCTTGTGACGCGGGTCGGCCTTGCAGACGACGCGAAGGACGCCGTTGCGACGGACGATGACGCAGTGCTCGCAGATGCGCTTGACGGAGGAACGAACTTTCATTTTCTAACTCCCGGTTCCAATCTGCCGACTGACGCTGCGTTCTGATTTACCGATTAGGTTGGGGTTCTTATTTAAAGTCAGCAGCTCGGTAAATCGCAGCAAGTAAATATTGTAGGCATGGCCCGTCTCTCTGGACGGCCGAGCCCGCGCCTTTCCAAGCGGGGCTAGTTTCTCATCACGATGCGGCCGCGGGCGAGGTCGTAGGGGCTCAACTCGACGGTGACACGGTCGCCGGGAAGGATGCGGATGAAATTCATGCGCATCTTGCCGGAGACGTGTGCGATCATCGTGTGGTTACTGCCGTTCTCGAGCTTCACGCGGAACATCGCGTTGGGCAAAGATTCGAGCACTGTCGCTTCCACTCTAAGAGCGTCTTCCTTGGGCATAACGTCCTTCGCCTTGTTGCTTCAGGCAGGGGAAAAGGCTCCCGTGCCATCGTTTCTATCTTCCGTCTGTCAGCACTTCGGAACCGGTCGCAGTGACGGCGATCGTGTGCTCCGTGTGGGCCGCCGGCGTGTTGTCCTTGGTGACGACTGTCCAGCCATCATCGAGGACGACCACATCGGAATTACCGAGGATGACCATCGGCTCTACCGCCAGGGTCATTCCCGGCTGCAAATAAAAATCACCGCGCTTCAGGAATTCTCCCGAAACGAAGTTCGGCACCTTGGGATCCTCGTGCATGCGGGTGCCGATGCCATGCCCGACGAATTCCTTGACGCAGGAGAAGCCGTTGTTTTCGACATGCTCCTGCATTTTTTTAGCGACATCGGACCAGCGGCGTCCGGGGCGGATCTCGCGGATGGCGATGTCGAGCGTTTCTTCGGTGATGCGCAGAAGTTTTTGGACTTCCGGCGCGATCGTGCCGATGGGGATGGTGACTGCGGAGTCGCCGCAGTAGCCACCGAGGCGGATGCCGCAATCAACGCTGACGACGTCTCCGTCCTTGAGCACCCGGTCGCCCGGGATGCCATGAACGACTTCATCGTTGACGCTGATACAGGTATTCCCAGGAAAGCCTTTACCAGGCTCGTACGTCGGGTACCATTTGAACAGCCCCTGCCCGCCGGCAGACGTGTAAGTATCGTACACAACGCGATCTAATTCAAGCGTGGTCATGCCTGCACGGGCGAATTCTTTCGCACGTGAGAGCGCCCGGTGGACGACGCGTCCGGCGGCACGCATTAACTCCAAGTCACGACGGGATTTAAGGTTTATCTTCATAATGGAGAAGCAAGAAGCAAGAAGTAAGAATCAAGAAAGGGGGTAGCGGATTGACGGGGGGCCTTCTTGGTTCTTGGTTCTTGATTCTTGATTCTGGTCTCCTTACTCGTCTTCAAAGTGGCGGCGGATCTTATCAAGCACAGCCTTGGTGGCTTCCTCGATGGAGCCGCTGGTGTCCACCGTCTTGAAATTGCCGAGCTGAGCAAAGAACGCGATCAGCGGGGCCATTGTTTCCTGGTACGTCATGATTCTTTTCTGCACGACGTCGGGTCGATCATCTTCGCGCACGATCAGGGTCGATCCATCGTTATCGCAGATGCCCGCCACCTGGGGCGGTTTCGAATCGATATGGTAGACCGTCAGGCATTCCGGGCAGACGCGGCGGCCTTCGAAGCGTCGGGCGAGCACCTTGGGGTTGACCACAAAGTTCAGCACGAGCATCAGCGGGCGGTTGAGCTCAAAGAGCATGCGGTTGAGCGTCTGCGCCTGGAGGAGCGTGCGGGGGAATCCGTCGAGAACAAAGCCGGTTTTGAGCCCCAGGATCTTCTGCTTCATCAGTTCGATCATGAGATCGTCGGGGACGAGCATGCCGTTGTCGATGAAGTCGCGGATCTGCTTGCCCAGCGGGGTGCCGGAGGCTTTCTCGGCACGGAGGATGTCGCCGCTGGCGAGATGGACGAGGTCAAAGGTCTCGCAGATGCGTTGTGCCTGCGTGCCCTTGCCGGAACCAGGAGGCCCAAGCAGGGCGAGTCTCATGCGGGCAACCCCTTGGGGCTTCCGGAGTCAAAAGGAGAAGGCTGGGGTTGCTTGGGTCCGCGAACCGGTCCGCCCTTCGGGCGCCGGATCTTGGCTCCAGAACCACCGCCGTCGCTATCCGAGAAACCACCGTAATTGCGCATCACGAGATTGGCTTCGATGCGATTGACGAAATCAAGCATGACCTGAATGACGATCAGGAGGCTGGTGCCGCCGAGGAACTGGGCGACCTGGAAGTCCTGCGGCGAAGGTTTGCCGCCGCCAAGGACCTGCGAAGCGGCCACGGAGGGGATGACTGCGATGACGCAGAGGAACGCGGCGCCGACGTAGGTGATGCGGAACATGACGTTTTCGAGGTAATCGGCGGTGCGCTTGCCGGGGCGCAGTCCCGGAACAAAGCTGCCGTAGTCGCGCAACTGATTCGCCATTTCTTTTGGCTGGAACTGGACGGTGTTCCAGAAGAAGCTGAAGAAGAAGATCATCGCACAGAAGAGGACTTCGTAACCCCAGCTGCCGTTGCCGATGCTGGTGGTGATGAAGCCGAGCGACTTGGCCCACCAGGTATCGATGGATGCGGCGGGAATGTGGCTCCTGAGGAAGCCCAATCCCCAGATGGGAAGCATCATCAGCGAGCTGGCGAAGATGATCGGCATAACGCCGCCGTGGTTGACGCGGAGCGGCAGATACTGCGACTGGCCGCCATAGACCCGACGACCGCGCATGTGCTTGGCCTGCTGCACGCGGATGCGGCGCTGCGCCTGGGTCAGGAAGATTGCACCGGCGACGACGAAGATGAAACAGCAGATCAGGAAGATCATCGTTGGCAGATGCACGGGGGTGTTGTTGAAATTGTGGCTGACGTTGCTGAAAGCCGTGTTGATGCGTTTGAAATCGCCAGTGAAGAGGCCGCCCAGAACGTTCTCGATCAGGCCGCCGAAGGGTGATCGCTCGTAAATGTAGGTGATGGCGAAGGGCATGCGGGAGATGATGCCGGCGGTGATGATCAGCGAGACGCCATTGCCGATTCCGTATTCGTCGATCTGCTCGCCCAGCCACATCAGGAAGACGGAGCCAGCGGTCAGCACGATCACACCCATGATGGTGAACAGGCCGGCGTAATGGTCGCGCACGACGTTGTAAATCAACGGCGGATTGGAATGAAGCAGATACTGGACCCACATGAGCGCCTGCACGAAACAGACGCCGACGGTAAGGTAGCGCGTCCACTCGTTGATCTTTCGCATGCCGGGCTCGCCTTCCTTCTTGAGCTTTTCAAGGGAGGGAACGACGGTGCCCATGAGCTGCAGGATGATGGAGGCGGAGATGTAGGGCATGATGCCGAGGCCGAAGATTGTGGACTGGCCGAGACTTCCGCCGGAGAAGGTGGAGAGGTAATTCGAAATCTGGCCGAGGTAGCCGCCCTCAGAGCCGGTGTTCATCATTTCATAGAGTGCCGGAGCGTTCACACCGGGGAGCGGGACGTAAAAGCCGATGCGGTAGACCACCAGCATGGCGAGGGTGAAGAGGAGCTTGTTGCGCAGTTCCGGAATGCGGAAAACGTTGAGCAGCTTTTGAAGCAAAGGACCCTCGATGCGTAAGGGAGGGAGGAGATTACGAACCGGTCATTTTAGCGTGGCGCGAAGGCAAACCCAAGCTAGGAGTTCACGTTTGGAGTTCCGCCTTTAGGCGGCCGGAGTTCTATCCGCCCGGGGGGACGCCGCCTGAAGGCGGAACTCCAACCCGTCAAAACAGATGCGACCGTGAGGCGCGCCGCAGCGATTCCTCACGGTCGCATGTGAAAGCGGTCCATCAGGCGGACCGGATTGCTTACTTCTTCTTCGCTTCCGGCTTCTGGCTCTTGAACTTGCCGGTCTTCGGGTTCACCTTGTTCTTGTTGCGGTCGAGTTCCAGGGCCTGGATGGTGCCACCGGCCTTGGTGATCTTATCTGCAGCCTGCTTGGTGAACTTGCCGGCGATCACGGTGAACTTCTTGGTCAGCTCACCGTCACCGAGGATCTTGACCGGGTGGCGTTCATCGCGAACGAGACCCTTGGCGATGAGGGCGGAGGCATCGACCGTGGCGCCCGCTTCGAAGTGTCCTTCGAGGTCGGCGACGTTGACGATGCTGAAGCGCTGACGGAATTCATTGTTGTTGAAACCGCGCTTGGGCAGGCGGCGGAAGAGGGGCATGTTGCCGCCTTCGGAGCCGACCTTGATCTCGCCGCCGGCGCGGGCGCCGGAGCCCTTGGTGCCGCGGGTGGAGGTCTTGCCGTGGCCGGAGGATTCGCCGCGGCCGACGCGCTTGCGTTTCTTGTGAGCGCCGGCCTGGACGGTAATTTCGTGGATCATCATTGTGGGATACTCCTGCGGAGAAGTCAGAAGTCAGGAGCCCGAATTCAGAAGAGGCAACCTGAACGTTGAACCGACTTCCCCTCGCTATTCACTATTGGCGGAGGAACACTCCATCCGCATTCAAGAAGCAGGCCGGAAGCTTCTGTCTTCCGACTACTGACTTCTGTCTTCTTACAGTTCCACGCCGCGGCTCTCGACGATCTCTTCCTTCGTCCGGAGACTCTGGAGAGCGGCGAGGGCGGCCTTGCTCAGGTTCTTCTTGTTGGTGCTGCCGAAGGCCTTCGTGAGGATGTCACGGATGCCGACGAGTTCGAGCACAGGGCGCACATAGCGGCCGGCCTTGATACCGGTGCCGGGACGGGCGGGGACGAGCTTGATGCTACTGGCGCCGAACTTGCCGGTGACTTCGTGGGGGATCGTGCCGCCCGTGAGCGACACCTTCACCATGCGGCGGCGGGCGTCCTTGGTGGCCTTTTCGACGGCGGCGGGGACTTCCTTCGCCTTGCCATAGCCGATGCCGATGTTCCCCTGCTTGTCGCCGGCGGCAACGAGCGCTTCGAAGGCGAAATTCTTACCGCCCTTGACGACCTTGGCGGAACGGAAGACGCCGATCGTGGAGGACTCTACGCCGCCGCGATCATCTTCACTGTCTCGATTGAATCTGCGTTCACTCATTTTTTCATCCAGCTAGTGGTCAGTATCTGCGTAATTCTGTGCTTAGAACTTCAGGCCGGCTTCGCGGGCAGCGTCGGCGAGGGCCTTGACCCGGCCGTGATAGCGGTAACCGTTGCGGTCGAAGGCGACCTGGGTGATGCCCTTGGCGACAGCCTTGGTGGCGATCGACTTGCCGATCTCGATGGCTGCCTTTTGGTTGCCGCCATGCTTGAGGCCGGTGGCCTTTTCGACGGAGCTCGCCGCGACGAGCGTCTTGCCCGTGGTGTCGTCGATGATCTGGGCGTAGATGTTCTTGACGCTGCGGAAGATGCTCAGACGGGGGCGCTCGGTGGTGCCGCGGACCGAACCGCTGGTGCGAGCTTTCCGCTGCGTGCGACGCGCCAGCTTGAGTTTGTTGACTGTTTCGTTCATGACTTTTTCCTTTAATCTTCGCCCTGTTTATGCCAGGGGTACTTATGCGATCCCGGCCAAGGCCGGGGCTATGTGTTACTTGGCGCCTGCACCGGCGAACTGCTTGCCGGCCTTCTTCTTGACGACTTCGCCGACGTAGCGGACGCCCTTGCCCTTGTATGGCTCCGGCTTCCGCAGCGTGCGGATCTCGGCGGCGAGCTGGCCCACGACCTGCTTGTCGACGCCCTGAATATTGATCTTCGTGCCCTGCGCTTCGATCTTCACCGCGACGCCGTCCGGAATCGCGACTTCGAGCTGGTTGGCGAAACCGAGCGACAGGACAATCGTCTTGCCCTTCATTTCGGCTTTGTAACCGACGCCCTGGATTTCCAGGTCCTTCACGTACCCTTCCGCGACGCCCTTGATGTTGTTGGCGATCAGGGCGCGGGTGAGGCCGTGGATGGCGCGGGAAAGCTTTTCATCGTCGATGCGTTCGACGATCACATTCTCGCCTTCCACCTTCACCTTGGCGGCAGGGTGGTGTTCAAGCTTCAATTTCCCCTTCGGGCCTTCGAACGAGATGCTGCGGCCGCTGACGGCGACTTTCACGTTCTTCGGGAAGGGAACTGGTTTTTTTCCGATGCGGCTCATTTTTCTATCCTTTCAACCGTCTGGTGACATCCGCCCCGGGAGGAGCGGGCCTTCCGGCTTGGGTGAGTTAGTTGATCGTGGCGAGCAGTTCGCCGCCGATGTTCTGCTGGCGCGCCTGACGGTCGCTCAGCACGCCCTTGCTCGTCGAGAGGACCACGATGCCCAGGCCCTGGATGACCTGGGGGAAGTCCTTCACCGAGCGATACACGCGGCAGCCCGGCTTGCTGATGCGCTTGAGTTCGCGGAGCACCTGGTCGCCCGTCGGCGTGTACTTGATGGTGATCCGGATCAGGCCCTGCTTGGTGCCGTCATCCAGGATCGAGAAGTCCGAGATGTAGCCTTCGTCCTTCAAGACCTTGGCGATGCCTTCGCAGATCTTGGAGTTCTTGACGTCCACGGTCTTGTGCTTGGCGGCCGCCGCATTGCGGAGGCGGGTCAACATATCGGCGATTGTGTCGCTCATAGCTTCCTCTAGCGTTACGTGTTCAACAGGCCGAAGTGGCCCGTTCAACGCTTCGTCTTCTTTCTTACCAGCTCGACTTCCGCATGCCCGGGATCAGACCCGCGTGCGCCAGCTCGCGGAGCATGATTCGGGAGATCTTGAACTTCCGGTAGTGCGCCCGGCGGCGGCCGGTCAGTTCGCAGCGGCGGGCAAGCCGGGTCGGGGACGAATTGCGCGGGAGCTTCGCCAGCGCCGCGTAATTCTTCTCTTCCTTCAGCTTCCGCCGGATCTCGGCGTACTTCGCGACGAGTTCCTGCTTCTTCTTGTACCGGACTTTCCAAGCGGTTGTGGCCATATTCTTAGTCCTGAGTCTGAATCCTGAATTCCAGTTTCGTTACTTATCCTGCTTTTTTCTGCTGCGCTTCGTCCTGCCGGAACGGCATGCCGAGGTGCTTGAGCAACGCAAAGCCTTCCTTGTTGCCTACGGCCGAGGTCACGATCGTGATGTTCATGCCCTGGTGGAACGTCACGCCGGCGGCATCGACTTCCGAGAACACGGTCTGTTCCGTGATGCCCATGTTGTAGTTCCCGCGGCCGTCGAACCCCTTCGGGTTCAAACCACGGAAGTCCTTCACACGGGGGATCGCCAGCGTGATGAGGCGGTCGAGGAAGTCCCACATGCGGTTTCCCCGCAGGGTGACCTTTGCGCCGATTTCCATACCTTCACGCAGCTTGAAGTTCGAGACCGACTTCTTCGCCTTGCAGATCACGGCCTTTTGACCGGCGATCTGGGTGAGTTCCTTGACGGCCGCTTCGAGCCGCGGCTTTTCCGAGATTGCCTTGCCCAGGCCCATCGAGATGACAACCTTCTCGATGCGGGGCAGAGCCATCTTGTTCTTGATATTCAGTTCGTTCATCAGCGCCGGCGCGATTTCCCCCTCGTAGCGCTTCTTGAGACGCGGGACGTAGCCCTGGGGAAACGGAATCGCCTCGCCGCCTTCGTCGCGACGCTTGCCGCTGCCGCCCTTGGCGCCCTTGGCCTTTGGAGCTTCTTCCTTCGGGGCGTCGGCAGCCTTCGTCTCGCCGCCGGCAACCGCTTCCTTCGCCTTGGCGGCCATCTCCGCCTTCTTCGCGACCTTGGCGGCCTTCTCAGCTTCGATCTGCTCGGGCGTCTTGGTCGCCTTCTTGTCCTGCTTTTTTTCTTCTTTAGCCATTTTCATTTTCCTTTGCTCTGGCCCCAAGCTGGTCTTGGTTGCGAGCCGTTCTGGTTATTCGAGTCATCCCGGCTAAAGCCGGGGCTATATGGTTACACCTTGCTGACGACGCCCAGATCGCTGCCGGTCTTCACCGCCGTGCGATGCTTTTCGCCGTCCTTGACCGTGTACTTCACCCGCGTGCCCTTGCCCGTCTTCGGATCGACCGGCTGCACCTTCGAGATGTGGATCGGCGCTTCCTTGCGAATGCGGCCGCCGCGCTGGTTCTGCTGCGAGGGCTTCAGGTGCTTCCACACCACGTTGATGCCTTCGACAACGACCTTGCTCTTGTCCCCGTTGATGCGGAGGACCTTGCCGGTCTTCCCTTTGTCATCTCCGGAGCGGACGTAGACGATGTCATCTTTCTTGATTCGAGCTGCCATAATTAACCTTCTGTCTTCTGACTTCTGTCTTCTGACTTCCGCCTTAAACCACTTCCGACGCGAGCGACACGATCTTCATCATGTTCTTCTCGCGGAGTTCACGGGCCACGGCGCCGAAAATACGGGTGCCGCGGGGATTCCCGTCCGCGTCCACGATCACCGCCGCGTTGCGGTCGAAGCGGACGTAGCTGCCGTCGGAACGACGGATCGGCTGCTTGGTGCGGACGATCACGGCTTTCGCCACGTCGTGCAACTTCACGTCGCCGTTCGGGCTGGCGGTCTTGACGGCCACCACGATCAGGTCGCCCACGCTCGCCACCTTGCGGGTGAACTTGCCGCGGGCGGTCGAGCCGCCGAGCACCTTGATGCACATCGCCGTCTTGGCGCCGGTGTTGTCCGCGATATCGACTCGTGTCTGCTGCTGAATCATGACATCTATCCTCGTTCGGAGTTCCGCCATAAGGCGGTTCCCCGTCAATCACCGCCCATCGGCGGTATTCCCAAGTTACTGCTTTGCGCCTTCGGCATTGCCTGCCGGCGCCGCCTGCTCAGCCTTCTTCTTCTCGAAGAGCTTCGAGGCTTCACCCTCGAGGATGCTCGTGTCGATCTGCGTTCCCTTGGTGACGATCCGCACCAGGCGGTACGTCTTGGTCTTGCTGATCGGCCGGCAGCTCATCACTTCGACCTGGTCGCCGACCCGGCTCTCGTTCTTCTCATCGTGCACGTGCAGCACCGTCTGGCGCTTCACGTACTTGTTGTACTTTGCATGCCGCGAGAGGTACTCAAAGGTGACCTTGCGGGTCTTGCTGACCTTGTCGCTGGTGACCACGCCGATCATGCGGGGCCGGGGCTTGCGTTTCGAGGAAGATTGCTGGGTTGCGGTCGTCATATATCCAATCCTGCTTCTTAAGCCTTCGCCGTCTTGTTTTCCTGTTCGCGCTGAATCGTCTTGATCCGCGCGATGTCCTTCTTGATCTTCCGGAACTGCGAGGTGTCCTTCACCTTCTCGGTCGCATTCGTCGTCCGCAGCTTGAACAGCTCGGTGCGAAGTTCCTGCTCGCGCTCGGCAAGCTGATCCTTCGCCATCTTCCGGAACTCTTTCAATGTTTCAGTCGCCATAGTTCACTCGTCTTCTGTCTTCTGACTTCTGTCTTCTGACTTCCATTACAGCGTGTGCCGACGCTTCACGAACCGGCACTTCACCGGCATCTTGTAGGCCACGCGGGAAAACGCCCGCTTGGCGATCGCCTCGTCGACGCCGGCGATCTCGAACAGGATCGTCCCGGGCTTCACTTCAGCGGCCCAGAACTCCGGTTCGCCCTTGCCGGTGCCCATTCGCGTTTCCAGCGGCTTCTTCGAGAAGCTCTTGTGCGGGAAGATGCGGATGTACACGCGGCCTTCGCGGGCCAGGTAGTGCGAGCAGGCCATACGACCCGCTTCGATCTGCCGGCCGTTGATCCGGCCCGGCTCGAGCGACTGCAGCGCGTACTCGCCGAAGCTCACCTTGTTGCCGCGGGTGGCGTTGCCCTTCATGATCCCGCGTTGCTGTTTACGCCACTTGACTCGTGATGGCATCATCGCCATGGCTTAACTCCATTCGATCGGCGTCAATCCGCCGAAGTCACAATCCAATTACCGACGACGCGGACGACGCTGGCCAACACCGCTCGCTGCGGCCGCAGCCTTCGCATCCGTTTCCGCATAGGTGCCCAGGTAGACCCACACCTTGATGCCGATGATCCCATACGGCGTCCGGCAGTGAACCTGCCCGTAGCTGATGTTCGCCTGCAGCGTGTGCAGCGGAATCGACCCGTTGATCATCTTCTCGACGCGGGCGATTTCCGCCCCGCCGATACGGCCCGACAACTGAATCTTGATGCCCTTCGCTCCGGCGTTGCGCGACGCATCGGCCTTCTGCTTCAGCACCCGGCGGAACGAGGCACGCTTCTTGAGCTGCTCCGCGATCCCTTCCGCAACCAGTTGGGCGTTCAGGTCGGGACTGCCGATCTCGGCGATCTCCACCTTCACCTTGCGGCCGGTGAGGTCTTCGAGTTCGTTGCGGAGCTTGTCCACTTCCGCGCCCTTCGGACCGATCACGACGCCCGGACGAGCCGTGTGCAGGAGAACCTTCAGCTCTTCCCGCGTCCGCTCGATTTCCACACGCGCCACAGCCGCGTACGGCGGTTGACGATTCAGCTTATCATCCACGAATTTCCGAATCTTCTGATCTTCAATCAGAAGCTCGCCGAACAGCTTCTTCGGGGCGAACCACCGGCTGTTCCACCCTTCGGTGACGCCGACCCGGAATCCGTGTGGATGAATTTTCTGACCCATGCGAACCTCTTTGAAGAGCGGCCGCCTCATCTATTCAAGGCTCGCCGCAGGATTATCCTTTACTTGCTTTCCGTCGCGGCTTCGGCCTTCGGAGCCGACTTCTTCTCGCCGCTGGTCTTCTTCTTCGCCAGACGATCGCGGCGAATCTCGAGCTGCCGGCGCTTCGCCTTGGTCATCTTCGGCTTGCCTTCATCCACCTCAATGGTGATGTGGCAGAGGCGCTTGAAGATCGAGTAGCTCTTGCCGCGATCCTTGGGCATGAAGCGCTTCATGATCGGGCCGTCGTCGCAGAACGACTTCGACACGTACAGCTCTTCAACATCCGCTTCCTTGGCGTCGGCGTTGGCAATGGCGCTCTTGAGCACCTTGGCCACCATCACCGCGCCGCGCTTCTTGTTGAACTTCAGCAGATCCAGCGCCTCATTCACCGGCTTGTTGCGGATCAGGTCCGTCAGCAGCCGCGCCTTGCGGGCGGTGATCCGTGCGAAACGCCATTTCGATACGTATGCCATGACTTTCCTCGTCACATCGTGCGGCAATCCGCACGGTCCATTACTTCGGTGCCGCTTCTTCCTTCTTGACCTGGGTGTGGCCCTTGAACGACCGGGTGAACGAAAACTCGCCCAGCTTGTGGCCAACCATGTCCTCGGTCACGAAGACGCGCTTGAATTCCTTGCCGTTGTGAACTTCGAAGGTGTGCCCGACGAAGTCCGGGATGATCGTGCTCGAACGCGACCACGTCTTGACCGGCGTCTTCGCCCGACGAGCATTCAGCTCGTTCACCTTCTGGAGAAGATGTTCCGCGACAAACGGACCTTTTTTCGTGCTGCGACTCATATTCTATTCCCTGGCCTTCGTGTTCTTCTGGCTTCTTTATTCTTGTTTCCTACTTCTTACTTCCGCTTGATGACCGACTCGCCGTAGCGAACCGTCATCCGGCGGCGAATGATCTTGCTGCCCGAGTTCTTACGCGGGTTGCGGGTCTTGCCGCCCTTGGCCGGCACGCCCCACTTGCTCACCGGGTGACGACCACCACCGGAGCGGCCTTCGCCACCACCCAGCGGGTGAGCCACCGGGTTCTGCGCCACGCCGCGCACCGTCGGACGAATCCCGCGATGCCGCGTCCGGCCCGCCTTGCCCCAGCGAACGTTGATCCAGTCGCCGTTGCCCAGCTGCCCGATCGTCGCACGGCACTTCCAGTGAACCTGACGGACTTCGCCCGACGGCAACTGAATCGTCGCCAGGCCGTTGTCCTTACCGATCAACCGTGCCACGCCGCCGGCCGAACGGCACAGCTTGCCGCCCTGCCCGGGAATGATTTCCACGTTATGGATTTCGAGACCGACAGGAAGAATTTCCAGCGGCATCGCGTTGCCGACGGTCTTTTCGATGTCCGCATTCGTCCCGGATTCAATTTCCGTTCCGACCGTCACGCCCATCGGCGCGAGGATGTATCGCTTCTCGCCGTCGGCATATTCAACCAAAGCGATGAAGACCGAACGGTTGGGATCGTATTCGATCGTCTTGACGATGGCCTTCACGCCATCCTTCGTCCGCTTGAAGTCGATCTTGCGGTAGAACTGCTTGTTCCCGCCGCCGATGTGCCGGCACGTGATCCAACCCGTGTGGTTGCGCCCGCCGGTCTTCTTGCGACGTTCCAGGAGCGCCTTGTGCGGCTTGTCCGTCGTCAGTTCCGTGTACGCATTCACGCTGCTGTTGCGGCGAGCGGCAGTCGTCGGCTTGTATACTTTGATTGGCATAATTCACTCTTCTCTTCGTCGTCTTCCGTCTGCTGACTTCTGACTACTGGCTTCTGGCTTCTCGCTTAGAACAAGTCAATCTTGTTGTCCGGATGCAGTTCCACGATCGCCTTCTTCCAGGCCGGCGTCGTCTTCTCACCCGAACGCGTCCGCCGCGGCTTGCCGGCGACGTTGATCGTCCGAACTTCCACAACCTTCACGTTGTAGAGCTTCTCGATCGCCTTCTTGATCTGCTCCTTGTCCGCCTTCTTGTCCACTTCGAAGGTGTACGCATTCTTGGCGGTCGCAAGGAACGTGCTCTTTTCCGAGATCAGCGGCGCCTTGATCACTTCTGTGTCTTGCAGTTCAACTGGCATAGTCGTGTTCCTTAAACACTGCGGCCAAAGCCGCCGGGGTTATCCGTTTGCTTTGGCCGTCTTGTTCTTCGAGGGTTTCGCACCCTTCAGGACGCCCTCGAGCGCTTCCTTCGTGATGACCATCGTCCGCTTCGAAAGCACGTCGTAGGCGTTGATCTCCGCCGCCGGCTTGATGATCGCCTTATCAATGTTGCGGGCCGACAGCCACAGGTTGCGATCGAGGCCGTTCGTCGCGATCAGCACGCCACGGTCGGCGTTCAGCGCGGAAAGAACCTTCGCCACTTCCTTGGTCTTCGGAGCCGACACGCTGAACGCGTCCAGCAGCTTCAAATTGTTCGAGAGAATCTTCGAGAGAATGGCGTTGTTGCGGGCGAGGCGGCGCTGCTTCAGCGGCATGTCCTGGCGGAAATCGCGGGGCAGCTTGCCGAACGCATTACCGCCGCCCTTCATCACCGGCGTGCGGATGTTGCCGCGGCGGGCATTACCGGTGTGCTTCTGGGCATACAGTTTCTTGGTCGAGCCTTCGACTTCCGCGCGGGTCTTGGTCTTGACCGTCCCCTGGCGCTGGTTGGCATGGTGACGCACAACCGCCTGCTTCAGGAGGGCCGGACGAACCTCGCCGCCAAGCAAAGCCTCATCGACAGAAAACTTGCCGACTTCTTTACCTTCGATATTCAGAACTGGCACTTCAATCATGGGTTTCAAACTCAAAATTCAAAACACAAAACTCAAAACCTTGGTCGGTTCGCGTCTTCTGTTTTTCGTTCCTGAGTCTCCTTTCGTGCTACCGGCTTATCCGATTTCTTTAACCGCGTTCTCAAAAGGTTTTGCGTTTTGAGTTTCGCGTTTTGCGTTTTCTTACTTCGTGTTGTTGATGATCGTCTTCGACTGCCGGATGAACAGCAGTCCGCCGTTCGCGCCCGGAAGGGCGCCCTTGATCAACAACAGGTTCTTTTCTTTATCCACGCTCACGAGCAGATGATTCCGCGTGGTCACCGACTCGTCGCCGAGGTGACCCGCCATCTTCTTGCCCTTCTTGATCGCGCGACCGTGACCACGGGTACCCTGACCGCCGCCGATACCGCCCGGCGAACGATGCTTACGTTCCGTACCGTGCGAGCCCGGCTGACCGCCGAAGTTCCAGCGCTTCATGACGCCCTGGAAACCCTTGCCCTTGCTGGTCCCGCTCACATCAACAAACTTGATCGTGTCGAAGAGGCTCACATCCACCGTCGAACCCGCAGCAACGCCCGGCTTCGCGGTCAAACGCACCTCGCGGAAGAACCGCTTCGGCGTCGTCTGGCCCGTCTTCTTGCAGTGCCCAACCAGCGGCTTGCTCGAGCGACGTTCCTTGATGTCCTCAAAACCAAGCTGAATGGCGTTGTAGCCATCCGCTCCGTCTTCCGTCTTGACCTGAGTCACGATGCACGGGCCCGCCTGCACGACGGTCACGGGAATGATCGTCCCCTTCTCGTCGTAAACGCGGGTCATCCCGACCTTACGGCCCAACAGCGCGGCAATAGTTCCGGTACCATTCTCGCTCATGGCATTCCTCACTCCACAGATCCGCCTCATCTGAACCCGTTTCCCTCCGCGAAGAGGGTGTCAGGTTCACCGCGATATCCCGTCCAGTCTTCTCCACCGCAACTCGCGGCTTCGTCACTGGCCTCAGAACCGGGACCCGTATTAAGCGATTATCAGTTTCGAACCCGCTTGATGATGCTCTCTCTCGAGAGACCGCAGGGAAACCTCGCCGTTTCAGGCCCGATCGGGATCACTCAGGTTGGGCACTCCATGGAAACTTTGTTGTTCATGCCGGCGTCAAAAGCGACGCCTCCGCACCCTCACCACCGCAAAAAGCGCGGCCGGAGCAAGTGCAGATCGGCAAATGTAACCAACACCCCTCCCTTCTGTCAAACACATTTACCGAAATCGTCGACTTTTCTTAAGATCTCGCCCCCGCCCTAACTGCATACCACCCCCAAACTCTTAATCTGCATCCTTATCTTAATCCGTCCCCTCGCCTCCCAACGGCTAGCCAATCTTCCCGGCCATCTTCCCCCCTTCGGGAAAAGATGCGGCATCGATCGACCGCTAATCACGTTCCGATAATACTTTATCGCAAATTGAAAAAATCCCACCAGCTTCACTAGGGCACCCCGAAGCCGCCACAGTCGCCAGAGCCCTCTCTTGCCCAGACGGTGGCGACATCGAAACCATATCCCTCCCCTGATTGCTACGATTGGTGCCCGTCCGGTGTTCATCACCGGACGGGCATCCGCGCACCGTTCCTCGTTTAGAACACATCGACCTGCATCTGCAGGAGATCCCCGTCATCACCCCAGTTGCTCAAATCATGGGAGAATCTGGCGTCGGCAGCAAGGAAACCCGGGCCGCTTCCGGTGTTGTCGCCGGTGACACTGCAAGCGAATTGCCCGGTGGGTGCCGTCAGAACGACCCAGTAGGTGGTGTTGGCGCTGAGCGTGATCCCGCTGGCAGTAAAGGTGGCCGCGCTAAGCGACGAAGTATCGTAGCTCCCCGGCGACGTGAGCGTACCCACCAGCGACCCAGGCTTACCGCCGTTATCGCTGTAGATCATCGCGGTGCACGTTCCTGCCGATTGCTCCTGAAGCAGCAATTGAACGCTCGACAGGTTGACGCTGGAGGACTCGGTCTGAAACGACTGTGCCACCGACTGTGTCGAGTCGACGCTGTCCCATCCGCCGTACGCCGCCGCCAAATTATCCGACAGAGCCACCACCGGGCTCACCGCCACCTGCATCCGCATCACCTCAGAGCCAAATGACAGCCAGGTGTCGCCGGAGTCGCTCGTAATCATCGTCACGCCCGTGTATCCCACGCCCGATCCGACCGCGTGCGAGGAGACACTGTCCCCGCCCAAATCGCTTGAAGTCGTACTCAGAACCGCCCAATAGGTGGCGTTCGCGTTGAGCACCAGGCCGGATGCCGTGAAAACCGCGTTCCCCACGCTGCTCGTCAAATAGCTCCCGGGCGACGTCAGCGTGCCCACCAGGGATCCGGGCTGGCCGCTGTTGTCACTGTAAATCTGAACCGTAGCCGTCCCCGGCTGCATCATCTCCAGCGGAATCGTCACGTTCTTGAGACCCCATGCGGAGGTTCCCGTTGTAAAGCTGTCGGCTATCCACGTGTCGCTTCCAATCCCCCAGGTCGAATTGATCGTCGATGAGATGTTGTCGGACAAATCCTCGCCGCCATAAGCAATCGTCCCATTCCCCGTAGCAGAGACGATCGTTGCATTTGTCGCATTCGAGAGCACAAGGCTCAGCGTCTCGTCGGTGGCTGTGCTGTCATTAAGAATCGTGACGCCGACGGTTTTGCTGGTTTCGCCGGGGGCGAAAGTGAGCGTGCCGTTGGCGGCGGTATAGTCGGTTCCGGCGGCCGCGGTGCCATCGGAGGTGGCGTAGTGGACGGTCACGGGGAAGGGGGCGGGGTTATCGAGGGTGACGGTGTACGTCATTGTGGGCGTGGTCCCATCACCGACAATTTTCGTCGCCGACGCCGACCCGATCGAAATGCCGGGGCCGTTCTCAACTGTGTACCCGAGTACCTGCATTTGCGTGGGGTTGTCATGCTCGTCACCAAATACTGCTTGCCAGGTGGACCCCGAATCGTCTGAATTCAGCCATGCACCGGTGAATCCATTCCCCGTTCCGGTGGTATCCCCGGTGAAAGACCAAGCGATAGTCCCGGAGGAGACAGTCAAAACGGCCCAATAGGTCGAATTGGCATTCAATGTAATTCCGCTTGCTGTGAAAGTCGTGTTGGTATAGCCGCTGGTCGAATAGCTTCCGGGAGACGTGAGCGTTCCCGCCAAAGACCCCGGGTGCCCGCTGCTGTCGCTATAGATCTGCACCGTCGCTAAAGTTGAAGAATCTCCCCGCAACGGAAGCGTGACACTCGACAACGTCTCGTTCGATGATCCTGTCGTAAAACTCATGGCCGTCGCGTGTGTTGTGGCGCCCCAACTTGTCGATCCTCCTGAAGTCGCCGAAAGGTTATCCGACAGATCCGTGCCCACCGCATAGTCGATGGTGCCGACACCGGTGGCGGTGGTGATTGCTCCGTTGGTGGCATTGGAGAGGTTGACGTTGAAGGTTTCGCCCGGCGCCACGCTGTCGCCGGTGACGGTGACACTGATCGTCTTGGTGGTTTCGCCGGGGGCGAAGGTGAGGGTGCCGTTGGCGGCCGTGTAATCCGTCCCCGCCACCGCATTGCCGCCCGAAGTGGCGTAATGCACAGTCACCGGCACGGACGACGATCCGGACAGCGACACCGTGAAATTCGCCGTTTGCGCCGTAATGTTCCCCGCCGTCTCCGTCACGGTTGCCGACCCGATCGAAATGCCTGGCCCAACGTCACTCGTGATCACCTGCATCTGCATCGGATGCGCTCCGCCGAACGGAGTCGTCCAGCCGCCACTCCACTCCTTCGTCGTGCCGGTGAATCCGATCCCGACCCCGCTGGTATCCGCTGCCGCGGCAACGCCGATCAGGCCCGTGGATTGCAGCATCGCCCAGTAGGTCGTATTCGGGTTGAGCGTGATCCCGCTGGCCGTGAACGTCGTCATTGCGTGGCTCGTCGTCGAATAGCTCGCCGGCGAAATGAGCGTCCCGACGTACGTGCCCGGCACGCCGCCGTTGTCGCTGTAAATCATCAGGCTGACCGTCCCGGAGCTCTCCAGCTCCAACGGCACGGTGATGCTCTTGAGCGACTGCGCATCCGAACCCGTCGTAAAGCTGGCCGCTGGCCAGTCAACGCTGCTGCTGGCGGCCAGCTCGCCGTAATACGCTCCCTGCGTATTGTCTGAAAGGTCCATCCCCGCGTACGAAATCGTTCCGACGGCGGTCCCCATGGAAATGGTCGCATTCGCCGCACCCGACAGGTTCACATCGAAAGTTTCGTTTCCCAACGAACTTGCGCCGTTCACCGTTACCGAAATCGTCTTGCTCGTCTCGCCGGGCGCGAACGTCAACGTCCCGTTCGCCGCTGTATAGTCCAGCCTCCGCCTCCCCGAGTCGCCATTCCCCGTCGCCCCCACCATATTCCCTGTGGCGTAATCGACCGTCACCGGGAACGGCGCCGCGCTCGACAACGTCACCGGAAAGCTCATCGTCTGCGCGTCGGGATACCCATCGATCGCCGCGATCGTCGCCGAGCCGATCGATAAGCCCGGAAGATTGTTGTTCACAATCGTGCCGACGCCCGTCGCCGCCGCAATCGTCGCATTCGTCGGGCTCGTCAACGTCAGGCTCAGCGTCTTATTCAACGAAATGGCGTAGCTGCCGAGCACCGTCACGTCCACGGTCTTGCTCGTCTCGCCCGGCGCAAAAGTCAGCGTTCCGTTCGCCGCCGTGTAATCCGTCCCCGCCACCGCCGTCCCGTCGGCCGTCGCATAGTTCACCATCACGGACGAAGTCGCCGCGCTCGACAGCGTCACCGTGAAAGTCATCGTCGAGTTCGTGTAGTCCATGTTCGTCGCGCTCGCATCCGAAACGCCCAGCGTCGGCACCACAGGCACCACGTTGGTGATGGTCGCATTCGCGGTCGTCTTCGCCAGGTTGGCGTTGGCCGCAGCCGACAGCGCCAGCGTGAAGTGCGTGTTCACCGTGCTGTTGCTCGCATGGGTGGCGACCGTGATCGTCCCCGTCGTGGAGCCCGCCGGAATTGTCAGAATGCCGTCCACCGGCGTGTAATCCGAAGTCGTCGCCGTGCCCGGCACTGTGCGATAACGGAAGCTCGCCGTCCCCGTTGTCGCATGGGACAGCGTCACTTGGAACGTCTCATTTCCGCCCGCCGTGGCCGTCGCATCCGAAACTGTCACCGTCGGAAGCACCAGGCCCGTCCCCAGCGCGTTCCGCAGCGTCACTCGCGCATACTCCGCTCCACCCGGAACCACAGGCGCCAATGACCCGTTCGTCACGCTCAACAACTGCACGCCGAACACCTTTGCCGCCTCGCCCGCAGTGTACGGCAGCGCCGTCACCGTAATATTCCCGACCGTCTTCCCGGGCGCAATCGTCAGCGTGCCCTTCGTCGCGCGAAAGTCGCTCCCCGCCACCGCCGTCCCGTTCACGGTCGTATAACTGATCACCACCGGCAGCAACGACGTGTTCGACAACGTCACCGGAATGTTCACCTGCTGCGAACCCGACTTCGTTGCCTGCTTCGTTCCCGCCCCCATGTCCACCGTCACATCCTGCACCGCCACCGTCGGCGGCACATGATTGTCCAGAATCGTCACCGGCACCCGCTGCGTCGTCAGCCCGTTGTTCAGCGAAAGATCCACATAAAACCTCGTGCTCGGCTGATACACCGGATTCGCCAGAATCGGTACCGTCAGCGTGAAACTCGAGTGCGGAAGAACCCTCTGCGTCGACGACACAGCCTTATAGTTCTTCCCCTGCTTCGCCGTGCCATCGACGGTCGACCAGTGCACCGTTGCGGCCGCGGAAGTGTTCAACTTCGCCGTCAGCGTGAGAGTCTTCGTGGCATCCCCTTCCGTGACCGTTGTCGGCGAAACCGTGAAGATCGCCGCGCTCATCATCACGCGCGATTCGAGGCTCTCCAGCATCCGCGAGACATTTCGCCCGCCGCGCACGCCCGATTTCCCGTTGCCATTCTTCCGCTGAATTCTTCCGAGCTTCATGCCTCAACACCTTAAAAGTGAACCTGTTAATGCGCAGCGCCGGCCCGCCGGGGCACCATCGCCCCGGACACTTCAAACCAACGTTTCTCCGGGATTCTTCTGAACGCCCGATTTCATCTGTCTACGCCTGCCTGAGGCGTCAGAAATCCGCGCTCTGCCTGAATCTTGCTCCCTGGATCTACGAGAACTTCCCCCTGGTGACGTTCATCATCGTCATCAAGGCGGCCCCACTTTGATCGTCTTATTCTCGGCCTCTATTTACATTTTGCCGCACCCTAAAGCGGGCAGCCCCTTACCGCAGGCGTCGGACCATTCGCACGTGCGGGCCAGCTGTCGGTATGTCGAACTCCTCCGACATCACTTTCCACCCCGCGCGGATATAGAACCCCACCGCCGGGACGCGCGCGTTGCACCACATCACCGGCACTGCCGTCGCGCTGACGAACGCCTCGGCGGCGCGCATCAGCATCATGCCGACACCGCAGCCGCGGACGTACTCCTCCGTCGCCATGCCGCGCAACTGATAGGCCGGAACGCCCTGCCACTCATTGAGGTGGAGCGTGAGGCAACCCACCACCTCCCCCCCCACCACCGCCGCGAAATGGCGCGTCGATCCGGCTTGATCCCCGTCGAAGAGGGCGCTTTGTCGCGGCAACCCTGCCCGCAGAACGCGGTGCCGCAGGTCCACAATCTCCTCCACCCGCGTCTCCCGAATCTCCACCTTCCTGTTCATGCCATCACCTCTTTCGCGACACGAGAAGTCACTTCCTAATCCGCTCTCTTTTCCCCATCCTCCCACACCCACGCCCAATAACCACCTCAACCTCCGATAACCCACCCGTCTCCTCTCCAAATCCAAACGTTTCCCATTGAATACCCCCGCTATCCTGTGTCATAGTACCTCCACACCTGACGAGGAGTCCCCCCCCATGACAATCACAAAGGCCGGCCACTGTGGCTCGGGAGAGAGAGCCGCAACCGGAATTTCCGCGCGCCCCTCCCGCCGCCCCCCCCACCTGCTCCTTCCCATCGCACTCGCCCTCGCACTCGCCGCCGCCGCTTCCGACTCAGCGCGCGCCGCCGCCGCCTCCCACGACATAACCGCCTCTCCCCAGATCATCTCCTCCGACGTCAACGCCGCCACCGGCTACTACACCATCCTCAACCTCACCCTCGGCGCCACCCGCTTCTGGGCCGCCGGGTACTTCGGCAACAACGCCATGATCGCCAACGTCGAAGCCGGATACGTCTGGAACGGCCACGAAACCCTCTCCGCCGTCAACTCCTACGTCTCCAACGCCCCCATCAACCAGACCACTCCCCAATACGACTACCACGCCACCATGGTCGGCTTCGAAATGGTCGGCCTCGGACCTCCCGTCAACGGAAGTTACTACTACTACCAGACCGGAATGGCCCCCTACGCCAACCTCACCTCCGTCGCCATCGCCACCGACTGGGTCGGCACCACCGGCCAATTCGACATCTCCTCCTCCACCCTCGTCTACGGCTACAAAACCGTCATGCAGGACGGCGTCTCCCGCCAAATCGCCCCCGGCATCACCGTCACCCGCCCCGTCGATGTCGTCAATTCCTCCTGGGGATACGACGACCCCAACTCCACCCAGCAGCCCACCCTCATTCTCGACGCACTCACCGCCGCCAATCACCAGACCGTCTGCATCGCCGCGGGCAACAGCGGCTCCGGCGGTCCAAACGTCGGCGGTCCCGCCTCCGGCTTCAACGTCATCGCCGTCGGCGCGCTCGGCGATGACACCACCCAGCCCCCCTACCAGAACCTCGCCTCCTTCTCCAGCACCGGCCCCAACAATTTCTACAACCCCGCCACCGGCCAAACCATCCCCGGCGTCCGCGCTGCCGTCTCCATCGTCGCCCCAGGCTCCAACCTCACCCTCCCCGCCTACACCGGCGCCACCGGCACCAATTCCGACGGCTCCCTCTTCGACACCACCGGCTTCCCCCCCAGCGACCTCAACAAGCTCTACTTCACCCAGGCCGCCGGCACCTCCTTCGCCTCCCCACTCGTCGCCGGGGGCGCATCCCTCGTCGTTGATGCCGGCTATTCCCGATTCGGCGGCGGCCACGCCGTCGATGGCCGCGTCATCAAGGCCGTCCTCCTCAACTCCGCCGACAAAACCCCCGGCTGGACCAACAACACCACCCTCGTCAACGGCGTCCTCACCACCACCCAGGGCCTCGACTTCAATACCGGCGCCGGCGCCCTCAACCTCAACAAGGCCTACGACCAATACCTCTCCGGCACTGCGGGCCTCAACCTCAACGGCGGATCCATCCACCCCCTCGGCTGGGCCTTCGGACACGTCGCCGCCAGCACCCCCAACGACTACCTCCTCGACACCCCCCTCCACGCCGGCGACACGTTCACCGCTACCCTCACCTGGTTCGTGAACACCTATTTCAACACCAGCGCCACCGCGGACCCCACCGCCGACAACTTCTCCGACGCCGACCTCCACCAGACCTATTTCGACCAGCTCGACCTCCAGGTCTGGCAGGTCGCCAACGGCCAGCTCTCCACCCTCATCGCCGACTCCACCAGCCCCTACAACAACACCGACCATCTCTATTTCACCATCCCCTCCGACGGCAACTACGCCCTCCGCATCTCCTACCTCGGCACCACCTACGATCTCTTCGGAACCTCCCCCCACGCCGACGACTACGGCCTCGCGTGGTCCGATGTCGCCGTCCCCGAACCCGCAAGCCTTCCGCTGCTGCTGGGCGGATTCGCGTTCCTGATTCGGCGGCGGCGAACGGCTCTGTAGACATCAGGCCAAGCGGTTGCGGACAAGACCCCACCGCCACAAGGCACAACCCCGCCATTTTGCTCTCTTCAACCGCACGTTAATGTCGTGGTAACCCCTCACTTTTACATTGACGCGATGTCCCAGCAACATATATAGTCTCAATTCAATTCATCAAAGTGGTTCCCGAGAGAGAGAAAGAAAAGCCAAACCTCCGCGCTCTCAATGCGCGAGCAGCGGATTGCGTCGTGGTCCATATCGCGCTGGCCCTTTATGGAAGGAGCTCTCCATGGAATTCCGCCCGTCGTTTGCGTCTTCCTCTCTCAACGGCAAACCCTCGTTCATCGCGGCGATCGCCCTGATGTTCGCTTGCTCCGCCGCCAATGCCGCCACCTTTACGTGGAACGGCGGCGGCACAGACGTCAATTGGAGCACCGGCAAGAACTGGGTCGGCGGCGTCGTGCCAAATTCCAATGACGGTAACCAGCCCGACGTCGTTTTCACCGGCAACGCCGGCCTCACTCCCAACCAGGACATCTCCACCCCCTTCGAGGTCACTACCCTCTCCTTCGACGCCGCCGCCAACGCCTTCACCCTCGGCGGCCGCCAACTCCAGATCGACAGCACCCTTACCCAAAGCTCCAACAAGGCCCAAATCATCAACAACAACATCGCCGCCGGCCAACTCACCCTCACCGGCGACGGCACCGGTCTTGTCACCATCCACGGCGTCATCAGCGGCAACAACTCCCTCACCAAGGACGGCGCCAGCACCTACGACGTCGCCGCCGTCAACACCTATATCGGCGACACCATCATCAGAAAGGGCACCCTCCAGATCAGTGTTAATGACGCACTCCCCGCAGCCAACGCCCTTCGCTTCGGCGCCACCCCCGCCACCAGCGGCACACTCGAACTCAACGACTTCGACCAGACCGTCACCGACCTCAGCGGCGCCGGCGATATCCAGAACACCGGCTTCTCCACCTCCACCTTCACCCTCAACAACACCAACAACGCCACCTTCGACGGCGTCATCTCCGGCGATGTCGACTTCGTCAAAGCCGGCGGCTTCGTTTCCCAGATCACCTTCACCAAGGTGCAGACCTACACCGGCAGCACCAAAATCTCCATGGGAACCATCCAGAGCGGCGTCTTCGAAGCACTCCCCACCGAAACCACCCTCGACGTCGAAGGCATCTTCGACATGAACGGCCACGATCAAACCGTCGCCGAAATCTCCGGCTCCGGAAGCATCGGCAGCACCTTCACCCCCGGCCCCACTGACACCCCCCCCACCTTCACCGTCGATTCCAACAACGACAGCACCTTCGACGGAACCATCGGCAACACCAACGGCCGCGACTCCATGACCCTCGCCAAGGACGGCACCGGCACCCTCGATCTCGGCACCAAGCAGCAGCAATACTTCGGCCCCACCAACGTCCTCGGCGGCACCCTCCAGGGCCTCCTTCCCGCCGACACCACCCTCAATGTCTCCAAGGGCGCCACCTTCGACCTCGACGACCTCAACGTCAAAGTCGCCGCCTTCAACGGCGACGGAACTATCACCAACGATGGCCTCGCCCCGGCCACCTTTACCGTCAAACTGCAGCTCAACGACACCGTCGGCACCATCCTCGCTGGCAACCTCAATTTCGTGAAGGATGGCCCCGCCTCCTTGCTGATGACCGAGCCCTGCACCTACACCGGAAGCACCTCCATCGTCGCCGGCACTCTCACCATCAATAACGACAACGTCCTCCCCGCCACCACCACCGTCAGCGTCGCCGCCAACACCACCTTCAACGTCCAGCCCGGCGTCAAGCAGACCATCGCCGGCCTCACCGGCGCGGGCACCGTCGACGGCAACGGCAGCACGACGATGCCCACTCTCACCATCAACACCACCGCCAATTGCACCTTCGATGGAAAAATCATCGGCCTCATCAACATCGTCAAATCCGGCGCCGCCAAATTCACCCTCACCGGAAACAGCACCTACAGCACCACCACCATCAATGGCGGCACCCTCCTCGTCAATGGCGCCATCAGCAGCCCCGTCACCATCAACGCCGGCGGAACCCTCGGCGGTTCCGGCAAGACCGGCGCCGTCACCAACAACGGAGGTAAAATCGCCCCCGGAAACTCCCCCGGCATCCTCTCCACCGGCGACCTCCTCCTCAACAAAGGCTCCACCCTCGAAATCGAAATCGCCGGAACCACCGTCGGCACCCAGTATGACCAGGTCAATGTCACCGGCGCCGTCACCATCGACGGCGCCAATCCCGGCGTCGCCCTCTCCGTCCTCCTGAGCTACGACCCCACCCCCAACGACAGCTTCATCATCGTCAACAACGACGCAAACGACGCCGTCACGGGCACCTTCGCCGGCCTCGCCGAAGCCGCCATGTTCAACGTCACCAATTCCTCCGACGGCAAAACCTTCGCCTTTTCCATCACTTACAAAGGCGGCGACGGAAACGACATCGTCCTCACCGCCGGCAAAGCCGTCCCCGAACCCGCCACCCTCCTCCTGCTGGCCGCCGGAGCACCCGTGCTGGCTTCCCGGCGCCAAAAACGCACCGCATGCTGAACTCGGATGCATTTCGCTCCGGAATTTGCTATCCTACCCGGCTCGTTAAAGGTAAATGCAGGCCCTGTTCACCGGAGTTCTCAAATGTCCAAGTCCTCTTACGCCAAACGCAAAGCTCACCGCGCCCTCGGCCGCGACGTCGCCGCCGGCAAAGCCGATGAAGCCACCGCCGCCACCTGGAAGGCGGCCGAAGAGAAGCGCAAGGCGAAGCTGGCGCCGAAGAAGTAATTCGGCGGTGGCGTGAGCCCGGCATGCGAAGCCTCCCGCCGGCGGGGGGCTTTTTGCTGCGCACGGGTGCGTAGGGGAGGGTGCAGGTGAAAAATAACCCGAGCGCGCCTAGAATCTCATCCTTTGCCATTTGTTCTTTGCCACGCGTTTCACGGAAGAGATTGTCCCATGTTCGACCAGCTCAAGGCACTTTCCCAGCTCGGCCCCATGATGGCCAAGGCCCGCGAAATGCAGGCCAAAATGCAGGAGGTGCAGGCCCGGCTGCCGCAGTTGCGGGCGACCGGAACCGCCGGCGGATCCCTCGTCACCGCCACCGCAAACGGCCTCATGGAAATCACCAACATCACCTATGCGACTTCGGCGCCGTTGACGGATACGGAGTTGCTCGCGGACCTCACCCGCGCCGCGGTGAACCAGGCGATCAAGAACGTGCAGGAGCTGGTGCAGAAGGAAATGCAGGGCGCGACCGGCGATATGGACCTGTCCGCGCTCAAGGGGCTGATGGGCGGGGCGTGAGACGAGTTTAAGGCAACGAGTAAACCCATATCCAGGGCCTTTCATGCCGCCGCCGAATCCACATTACACAGACTCGCTCCGCTCACTGATGGAGCTGTTCGCCAGGCTTCCCGGCGTGGGGTCGCGGTCGGCCGAGCGGATGGCGTTTCATCTGCTGAAGGCGTCGCGCGAGGATGCTCTGAAGCTGGCGGATGCGATACGGGCGGTGAAGGACCAGGTGAAGCATTGCTCGATCTGCTTCAACCTGACGGAGTCGGATCCCTGTTCGATTTGCGCGGATGAGTCGCGGGATCATTCGATGATTTGCGTGGTGGAGCAGCCGAAGGACCTGCTGCAGCTGGAATCGACGGGGATTTACAAGGGGGTATATCACGTGCTGCTGGGACGGATTGCCCCGCTGGAGAACGTGACGCCGAGCGATTTGACGGTTCCGCAATTGCTGGAACGGCTGAAGCCGAGTGCGGACGCCCCCCCCGGTTCGGCATCGGGGGTGCGGGAGATCATCCTGGCCACCAACCCGACAATGGAAGGCGATGGCACCGCGCTCTACCTGCAGCAGGAGTTGTCCTTTGCCGCTCCGCATATCGCCGTCACGCGCCTCGCCCGCGGCCTTCCCGCCGGGGCGCAGATCGAATACTCCAACAAAGCCATCCTTGCTGACGCAATCAACGGGCGGACAAAAGTTTAGGACGCTTATTGTTCGGGCGTTTCGCCTATCGCGGCAAGCGTCTTTCTTTCAAAATCCGGGTGGATATGGAACCGAAGTTCCTTCCTCAATCTTGCAGTCAACGGAGCGACGCAGGCGATCGAGCCGCGCCGTTTCGCTTCGATGAGCACGCCAAACACCCCGACAAACTTAATTCCTAGAGTCGCCGCGGCCCTTCGCCCCGCCATTTCATCAATCAGTAGGTAGTCCGCATGGATCTCGATCGCCAGCGCGATCGCCTCAGTTTCCCCAGGGTCAAGATGATGTTGTTGAATAATGGAGATTGACGCGGGCTATGCAGATCTTACTTCACCCGCGCCGAGAGAAGTGAGATTGATGGATGGAAAGTTTTTGAGCGGTAGCCGTAGCTCAACGTCCACCGAGGCCGGAACAATCAATTCTCCATAGAGTTGACGAACCAGCGGGAGCAGGCCCAAGTGGTGCAAAGCTCTTATGGGCGAGGTGTCGCTGACGATGATGGCCACTGCTTCTCCATGGCATCCAGGCCGCTCTTTTCCTGTTCCCAATATTCCTCGTCAAGGTAGTAAATAGGAATATCGCGCGTTGCCAGTTCACCTTCCATTTCGCGGCGGGAAAGGCCAGCGAGTTGCGCAGCGGGCCACAGTTCGATCTTACGTTGAGCAAATAACGCGCACGCAAGTTCAATGCGCAATTTCCGTTCGTCCAGTCCCGTCTGGATCATCAACTCGTCCGGAATTTGCAGACTCACCACCATTGCAACACCTCGGTGACATTATAACCCGGAGAGGAGGTCCGCCGGAACACGTGCAATTCGGACGCAGCGACCATTATGGAGAGCCTGCATAGGCAGGGTCGCACTTTAAGCAGGCAGTCCTTCCACCTTCCAAAAAGCGGAGAACTCCGTCTTTAGGCGGCCGCCGTGGTGGTTCTCGGATGAAACTCCAGGCCCCAAGGAGAGAGGGGCGATCGGCGGCGATGACACATTCCGGCGACCCCATCACCGGCTTTTTGCTACGCATGAATGAGCAGCGAGATGTCCTCCGGCAGATTGTCGGCGACGGCAGTGATGACATCCCCGCGGAGGGCCCGCAGGATGGCGCCCTCGCGAGAAACGCCCATGAGCACCGCTTCCGCATTGTAGGTGGCCGCGAAATCGAGAATGGTGTACGGGACGTCAGAGGAGACCGCGTACATGGGAAGCATCTGCACGTTTTGCTTCTGGCAGATTTCGGCAGCGAGGGCGAAGGCTTTGAGGGCTTCGGCGTCTTCCTCGACGCGCGGGGCGGAGGCGGGTCCGCCCATCACGATGTTCACCTGCCGGACGAAGAGGACGAACATGATCCCGTTGGTCTTGTTGCAGTACTTGGCGGCGAATTCGAGCAGCTTTTTGCCGCCGCGGGTGGCGACCAGGACGTGCGCTCGTTCGAGGTGGAGTTCGCCGGGGGCCGTGCCGGTGGCGGTGGCGAGTGCGGCGGCGGGGGTTGGCGGGAGGCCGGGGGTGAGGGCTGCGGGGACGGGCATGGGCATCTTGCCACTGAGATAGCGGGCGGCGTAGGTGAGGCTGGTTCCGCCGAAGGTGAGCAGGATGTAGCCGACGAGGTAGGTGGCATACTTGGCGGTCTCGCCATATTTGAGGAGGGCGACGGTGTCGTGCAGGACCGCCGCGATGCTTGGTTCGAAGTAGAGGCAGACCGTGGCGGCGCCGAAGAGGCCGACGCCCCAGGCGACAAGCGCGTAGCCGCGCTCGGCCGCGGAGTATTTCGGATAGGACTTCGTGAAGAAGCGGGCGGCGAGGCCGGCGCACAGAACGAAGAGGGCGAAGTAGCGCGCGTCGGGCTTCTCGTAGACGAGTGTCCCTTCAATGGCGACCATGATGACGGCGAGGCAGGCGAGGCAGGCGCGTTCCCACTTTTTGATGGGCATCTCGTGATTGATCGAGCAGGAGCCGAGGTTGATCGCGATCGCGCCGACCACGCCCACGGCGTATAGATTGGCGAGCGTGTTGAGGTCCTGGAAGATGTTCAGGATCACGACCGGGAGGCCGATGGCGGCAACCAGCGCAAGATACGGTACGCCGAACTTGTTCAGCCGCGTCAGCACGTGAGGCAACTCGGTGTCGCGCGACATGACGTACTGGATCGAGATCATGTCCGCCACCGCCGTGTTCACCGCGGAGAGGAGCAGAAATCCGAACACGAATCCGCAGGCCAGTGAGAATAAGCCGATGCGATAGCTCCCGATGTGGAGCGTCATTCCGTGCGGATCCACGTAGACCTCGGCCATGACGCGGAGCACGGCGTCCGTGTAGTGATCCTGGCGGTCCTTGAGGTCCGCGGAGCGATTCAACAGGACTTCGGGAGCGACGTGGGCGAGGGTGGCTTGCTGCTGAATCTCCTCCTGGGCCTTGGGATTCGTCCGCCAGTCGGTGTATTTTTGCTGGATGTTTTCGACCTCTTCGTAGGCATTGGCGGGGGCAGGGCCGAGGTCATAACCCGCTTTGGGCAGGCCGTTCATGGCGATGCCAAGGATCAGGTTGAGGACGACGACTTCGACCAGAACCGGCCAGATGGCCTTGTTCGCAGTCTTCGTCACTGGCGGGACCATGATGCCCGTCATGTTGGCGATCGCTTCGACGCCGGAGAGAGCGAGGACGACGGCGACGAAGTTGGTCCATTGATTCCGCAGCGGGACTTCGGGGGCGTGGATGGCATGCCAGCCGGCGGCGAGGTGCGGAACGGAGAAAATGGTGAGAATGAAGGTGAGGAAGAGGGTGGCGACCGCGATAACAAGAGCGACCGTGCCGGCTTTTTTGGGCCCGATGTAGTTGATCACACCCACGACGCAGATGGCGAGCATGGCGACGTACGGAACGTACGATTTGGGAAGGCCCATGTAGCGGATGCCGTCATACGCCGAGAGAGCCGCGGTCACAATGTAATCGGCGAAGAGCAGCAGCGCGCCGACGACCGCGAGTTGCTGGGAGGTGTGTCGGGCGGCCGAGTAGACGCCTCCGCCATCGGGATAGCAGCGGCAGATGATCGTGTAGGCCCACCCGACGGCGGCGACAAGGATGCCGACCGCCAGGACGTAATAAAAGGAGGCGTGGAGCGCGTAGAAGAGCGCGAGGCCCAGGACATAGAAGCGGCTGGTGCCCCAGTCGCCGTAGAGCATCGGGCCGGCGTGATACCACTTGAGTTCGCGGGGGCGTTCACTGTGGGTTACGAGCATGCGTCAGCTTTGAAAACTCAAAACGCAAAACTCAAAACACAAAACCTTTGGCCGACAATACACAAGTCGGCGCGCGGGCTTGCGTCTTGTTCTTGCGGTATTGGTCTTCCCTTTCCAGCGTTCGCCTGCGAGGTTAGCTGACGGGCTCGGAAGCGCTGTTCTCCGTCCGCGGCTCTCACCGCGGATTCGCCCCTGCTTGGCGGACTTTCGTCGGCCGCGCGAAAGTGAAGGCTACTGGCCCGCACTTGGGTTCCCCGCTGCCGGACGTTGCGTCCAGCATTAGGCACTTCAGCGAATACAGCCCGTCACGTTAACATCCTATGCGGTGAAATCAACAAAATTCTGCTGCGCACATGCATATGCGATAATGCAACCAACGATTCCAAATTATCTTACAAATATGACTCTGCCTTCTTCCCCCGCAGGCTCAGCGCTCCAGGAACATTCCTTCCAGCATGAGACCCGGGCCGAAACCCAGCGCCAGGCAGGGGGAGGGGGCATTGTCGCGGGCCATTTCCTGGAGGATGAAGAGGACCGTGGCCGAGGACATGTTGCCGTGATGAGCGAGGACGCTGCGGGAGAAACGGAGGGCATCGGGAGCGAGCGCCAGGGCTTCCGCGACGGCGTCGAGGATCTTGGGACCGCCGGGGTGCACGGCCCAGCTTTTGATGTCGCCGAGCGAAGTCCCGGCGCGCGAGAGCCAGGCGTCGCACCAGGTGCGGACGTTCGCGCGGATGATGGTAGGGAGCTCCGGAAGGAGAGTCATTTCAAAACCGTGGTTGCCGATGCGCCAGGTCATGGCGTCGAGGGTGTCGGGGAGGAACTGGCTGGCAGTAATGCGGAGGCGCCATTCGGGGGCGTCTTCGCGGGCCTCGCCAACAATCGTGGCGGCGGCGCCGTCGGCGAAGAGCGCGTTGGCGACGAGCTTCTGCGGGTCAAAACCGTAAGCGAAGTGGAGGCTGCTGAGTTCGACGCAGACGACGAGGACGACGGCGGCGGGATCGGCGGCGACGATCGCGCGGGCGGCGCCGAGCGCGTTGAACGCGGCGTGACAACCCATGAAACCGATATGCGTGCGGCGGACGTCGGGACGCAGGTGAATTCGCTGAATCATCTCAACATCGAGCCCGGGGGCGACAAAGCCGGTGCAGGAAACGGTGATGATGTGGGTGATGTCATGGGGGAGGATGCCGGCGTTCTCCACGGCGCTGCGGGCTGCCTGCTCGGCGAGAACGGGAGCTTCGCGGGCGTAGACGATCATGCGCTCAGCCGTCGTGGGGCCCCGGTCGGAATCGTCGGCGCGCGGGCGGTAGAAGGCGCGAAGCTGTTCGGCGATGCCGCCCCCTTCCTTCACCAGCACGCTGCCGCGACTTTCGACGCCGCTCCGCGCGAAAACGCGCTGCAGAAAGGAACGTTCCTTGTCACTCCGGCACGCCAGCGCCTCCGCGAGGGGAATGGCGTCGAGCTGCGCAATCGAACCCGGCACGGCCGTCCCGATACCCCACAAACCAACCGTCGCAGCACGCGACGACCACCGCTCCGGCAACACTTCGACGCTCGTCATGTCCCGACTCCTTGAACGTGTGGCAATCCACTGATTCGGTTTCCTATCCACCGGGCGACCGTCGGCCACGCGCTCGCAAGCGCGACGCCCATGCCCGCGACCCCCGGCCGATGTGCGATTAGCCGCAAGGTACGGCACCACCGCGTTTGCACCACCTGTGCGTGGCGGCGATGCCACGATTCTACGGCGGCGTCATTCCATTCCTCGGATTGCTGCGGAAGTATTTCCACCAGCGCCCTGGCTCCCCGCACGGCCCACGCGATCCCTTCGCCGGTGAAGGGCTCGACATAGCCGCACGCATCTCCCACCGCCAGAACGCGGTGCCCACCGAGTTGCAGCCGCTGACGTGTCAGCAGACCCGTCCCCTGAAACCGCACGTTTCCCAGCGACACGCCCGTGATTCGCGCCACGAGTTCCGCGGGCCCTCCAACCGCCCGGCACGCCTTCGGATCAAGCGCCGCCGCCACATGAACGCCGCTCGGAGTTCCGCCTTCAGCCGGCATCACCACCGCCCCCGCATACCCGCCACGCCCGACGAACATGCTGATCGCCCCGCGCTCCGCCAATTCACACGCATCTACCATCGCCGACACGCCGAACCACGCATGGCGGGCAACGCGCCAGGACGCCCAGGATTCCGACTCCAGCAGCGTCCCGGCAATCCCATCGCATGCGACAACAACGCGGGCCTTCACGGAAATGGCGATTTGCCCGACCATCAGCCTTAAATGCCGGAACGGAGCCCCGGAATTCGCGCGATCCAATTTTGCCGCCCCTTCCGGAACGAAATGCACCCCGGATTCCTCCGCGGCGCGCACGAGCCGGGCGTCGAAGATCGATCGGGAAATGGCGACGCCTTCGGGCAGGTGCACGTCCAGCGATCTGCGACCGACGTGCAGGCGGAATCGATCGAGCCGTGTGGCCTCCGCGAGAACGCCGCTCAAACCAATTTCTCGCAACGTGGCGACCGTCGCCGCGTTCACGCACCCGCCGCAGACTTTGTCGCGCGGCCACCTGGATTTTTCCAGCAGCAGCACGCGCCAGCCGCGCCGCGCAAGCAGACAGGCGGACACTGCCCCCGCAGGTCCGGCCCCGACGACTGCAGCGTCCCACTCCGATCCGTCCTCGATTTGCATCAAGCCCCCACTTCAGAGTCTTGCAACTGCGGCACCGAATTCTTCGGGGCTTCCGTTCGTTCCCAAACCAGCATCATTCGCCATGGCCAGGCCCGCTCAACGTGCATGCCGGTGAGCCCCGCATCGAGCGCCGTGGATCGCATTTCGTCGATGGTCCAGGCGGCGCGAACGCTCGCCGGGCCATCGAAACGCACCACCGCGCTCTTGGTCAGCAATCGACAGGCGGTCCAGGCCAGAAGCCACCCGGCGCGCGAGCGGCGAAGATCATTCACGACGACCAGGCCGCCATCGGGCCGCGCGGCATTGCGCAAGTTCGTAAGCACCTGCACGACTTCCGGTCGCTCCAGGTGGTGGAGAAAAAGGCTGTTCGTGACGACGTCGAAGGTTCCCTCGGGAAGACGAACGACGGCATCGGATTGGACGGTTTGAACCCTGATCCCTTGCGCGCCGGCAAATTCCTTCGCATGGGCCAGCGCGACTTCACTTCGGTCCGTAAGCGTCAGGTGAATCGTGATTCCCGCGCGACCCGCCGCAACGACCACGCCGATCGGCACATCCCCCCCACCGCAGGCAACATCCAGCATCCGAATTTCCCTGAGCCCCTCGCGGCGAGCCATCCCCACGATAGGCCGCAGCATGCATTCAACAGCGTTCGACACCTCATTCACGCGCCGCAGCCCGGCGAGCGCACGCACATGCTCCACCCGATCCAGCGTCGGAGAATCCATGATCTCCCCGACGACAATTCGTTTCATGTCCAACCATGACATGCGCGTATCATAACTGGCTCGACGCGAAAACGAGAAAACATTCGCTGCGTCAGGCAAGCGTCCGCGCCGGCTCCCCGGACGCGATCCCGATGATTTCCCGCGACTCCGAAGGCGTCGCCACATCTCGGCCCATCGAGCGTGCGAACTCGACGATGCGCTCGATCAGCCGAACGTTCGTCGCCGGCTCACGACGCTCCCGGTCCAACCACAGGTTGTCTTCCAGCCCGACACGCACGTGCCCGCCCATTTCGACCGCCATGCGATTGACATCCTGTTGAAAACGTCCGATGCCCGCGGCGGCCCAGGTTGTGCTCTGGGGCAACGCCGCGACCGCCGCCCCCAAATTCAACGCGCTCGCGCCGAGCGTGCCGAGATTGCCCAGAAGAATGTTGCAGTAAAGCGGCGTTGCGAGAACATCCTTCTTCAAGAGGTAATGGACGTACTCGGCCATTCCGATTTCAAAGACCTCCAGTTCCGGCAGAATACCGCGCTCCCGCATCCGCAGGGCCAGGCGCCGGATCATTTCGGGCGAATTGACCGATTCCTGCTTCGGAAAGTTCAAGGAGCCGAGAGTCAGCGAGGCCATTTCGACCGCGGGATCATCGAGCACCGCGCTGCGCTCTTCGAAGGTTTTGTGAACCCGGCCGCTGGTGGAGACGCAGAGAATCACGTCGGGGCAGGCATCGCGCACACGCTGCAGAATTTCCCCGTAAATCTCCGCCTGGCAGGAAGGACGTCCCTCCCCATCGCGCGCGTGCAGGTGCAGAATGCTCGCACCGGCGTCGGTACAGCGACGCGCATCGGCTGCGATCTCTTCGGGAGTGATCGGCACGTGCGGATTATCCTGCTTCTCCGGAACCATCCCCGTCAATGCCGCGTTGATGATCAACTTGCCGGAATGCCCCATGTCACTTCTCCTCGATGCCCGTCTTGACCACGCGTGCCGGAACCCCCATCGCCAGAACGCGCTCCGGCAGATCGGCGACAACCACGGCCCCGGCGGCTACGACGCACCCGCTTCCCACGGTCATTTTGTCGATCACGACGGCGCCCATGCCGACATAAGTCTGTGCCCCCATCCGGATCGCTCCCGCCAGGTTCGCGCCGGGCTGGATGGTGCAGTAATCGCCGATGGTCGTGTGATGGCCAATGAGCGCGCCGCGGTTCACGAAAACGCATTTGCCCAGGGTTGCATGCGTCGCCACGGTCGCCATGGCCGAGACGAAGACTCCTTCGCCAAGAGCCGCTCTCCTGGAGACCCGCGCCGTCGGATGCACGAACGTGCCAAACTTCAGACCCAGACTTTCCGCCTGCTCCACAAACATGCGGCGCTTCGTCGTCGACAGCGCGCACACGCCGACGTGGTCTTTCGCCAGCCGCTTGAGTTCATCGACCCAATAGACCGGGTAGCCCTCCAGCGGCTTCTCGCATGCCGTGCGATCCATGTTTTCCACGAATCCCGCCACTTCGCAGCCCGGGATTTCGCCGATCAGGTCCATCACGTCCACCGCCAGCGTCCGGGCGCCCAGGATCAATACGCGCGTGCTCATCACCACCCCTCCTGAATCTGCCGGGCGACGTATTGGATTTCCTCTTCCCGCAGTTCCACATGCAACGGAAGCGACAAGACGCGCGAGCAGAATGCATCCGTCGCCGGCAGCGCCGTTCTCACATCTCGGAACACGGCGTAGCCATCGTTTCGGGCATAATGAACCCCCGTGATGACGCCCGCCTTTCCAAGCTTTTCCGCAAGCACATCACGATTTTCCGCCAGGATCCACAACAGGTGAAAGCTGCTTTCGCGATCGCCTTCGTATTCCGGCACGCGCACGCCAGGCACGCTCCGCAGCAGGTCGCAGTAACAGCGTGCGATTGCCGCACGCTGTTGGTTCTCCTCGTCCAGCGACCGCAAATGCACGATGCCCATCGCCGCCGCTATATCGTTCATGTGGTAGCGGTATCCGATCTCGGAGACCTCATACTCCCACGGCCGAACCTGGCGGCCCACGGCGTTCACGCGCGCAAATGCATCGCGGCTCAACCCCATGTAGCGAATCGTCCGGGCCCGCTCATGCTCCTGCGGGCTCAAGCCGGTGATCATTCCGCCGTCGCCGGTGGTCAGGTTTTTGATTGGATCAAACGAAAAAGCGCAGAGATTTCCGCTCGCGCCGATGCGCCTCCCGCGGTATTTCGCGCCGCATGCGTGCGCACAATCCTCGACAATCTTCAGCCCGCGTTGCCGCGCCAGTTCGCCGATGCCATCCAGGTCGCACGCATACCCTGCGAAATGAACCAGCATGATGGCCCGCGTACGTGGCGTGATCTTCGCCGCGATCGTCTCGGCCGTCATGTTGCCAGTGCGGATATCAATGTCAGCGAAGACCGGCGTGAGATGCTCGTAGAGCAGCGTCTGGTTGGCGCCGACAAACGTCGCCGCCGAAGTGATCACCTCATCGCCGGCAGAAAGGCCAAGAAGCTTGACTGCCAGGTGCACCGCCGAGGTGCCCGTGTTTAATGCGACCGCCCGATCCACCCCGACAAACTTCGCGAAATCCCGCTCGAACTCCGCCACCTTCGGGCCCATTCCCACCCAGCCGGAACGCATCACATCGGTAGCCGCGCTGATCGCGTCCTCCCGAATGCGCGGTTTGAACAATCTGATCTGCAAACCCCTTCCTTCCACTCAAACACTCATGCTTTGGCGGTCGGACGCACCCACAGCGCCCGCGCCATGAAGCGGTAGACCTTCCAATCCAGCGGCGACATGCGCCACGCGCTCCCAAGCACCCCCCATACCTGCTCGAGTTCCTCTCCGCTCTCCATGCGAACGCGCGCCAGTTCCCGCAGCCACTTTCCATGGCGGCGCCTCACCAGTCCGCGCAAATCCGGCCGGCGATCGGTCACCCAACCCCGCGCTTTGGCGATCACAGCCACGCTCGCCTTGACCATCATCAGGTCGGACCGGGACCACTGCCCGCCGTGATGTCGGTACTTCGCCAGCGGACGCGGATCGCCGATGACGGCGCCCGGGCCCAGCGCCGCCGTACGCAGCCACATGTCCCAGTCCGATGCGCCGCGAATGCTCTCGTCGAACATGCCGATTTCCTCGATTGCGCTACGCCGCATCATCACTTGCGACGGGTGAACCCAATTCGCCCATAGAAACGCGGCAAGAGCATCCTTCGGCATCCGCGCGCGTGGCTGCCGCCGCATCGTTTCCGCCGACTCCGTCACTGCGAGGCAATGGACGTAATGCAACGCCGCTTCGGGGTGCGCCTCAAGCGCCTGCACCTGCACTTCGATTTTATCGACCGACCACAGATCATCCTGATCGAGAAACGCGACGTATTTACCTCGCGACTCGCGCACTCCGATATTGCGAGTGATCGCCGCCGCCCCCTGACGGTCCTTGAGACAGATCAGGCGTGCATTCCGCGGAAGACGATAGTCGGCAGTGAACTCATCGCCGGACGCATCGTCGATGACCATGATTTCAATCGGGGAATAGGTTTGCTTCACAACGCTTTCGAGCGCTGCATTAAGGTGTGCCGGCGCACGGTAAGCGGGCACGATCACCGTTACCAGTGCCGACGAGTTCTGCCGGTCAGGCTGTTTATTCATTAAACGGAATTGTAACAAAGGCCAGCGACTGTTGTACAGAAAATGCACAAATGCCGTGGATTATTGATCTTTACCTTTGAATTTCTCGAAATGAAAGCGTCGGTCGCCCCATTGGTGCCATGTGCGGGCGCCTCGCTGCGCATCGACGGGTCCGTCCCGACCCAAAACCGGTTGAGCGACATTGGCAAGGTGAAGATCGATAAGGCGACGCTAACTCGCCGCCGCGATTCCCTTCGCCTGCAGATACTTCAACTCAGCCTGTTCATCCGCGTGGTAACTGGAGCGGACCAGCGGGCCGGATTCGACGACCGCGAATTTCAGTTCTTCGAGGCAGAAACGCTTGTACTCCGCGAATTGCTCGGGCGTGACCCAGCGCGCGATCGGAAGGTGCTCCCGCGTCGGCTGCAGATACTGGCCGACAGTGAGAATGTCGACTTCGGCCGCACGGATGTCGCGGAACGTCTGAAGGAGCTCCTCGTCGGTTTCACCGATGCCCACCATCAGGCCGGTCTTGGTGACAAAGTTCTGAGCCTTGGCGCGCTTCAGCAATTCCAGCGTGCGCTCGTAGCGAGCCTGTGGGCGTACGGTCCGGTACTGCGAAGGCACCGTTTCGGTATTGTGGTTGAGGATGTCGGGCTTGGCGTCGAGCACTTTTTGGAGGGCATCCCAGTCACCGCAGAAGTCGGGAATGAGCACTTCAATCGTGGTGCCGGCGGAACTCTTCCGGACCTGCGTGATGGTCTGGGCCCAGATCGCAGCGCCGCCGTCGGGCAGTTCGTCGCGGTTCACCGAGGTGATGACGCAGTGCTTCAACTTCATCAGCGCAACCGCCTCCGCAACGCGCCGTGGTTCATCCAGATCGAGCACCGGCGGCCGGCCCGTGGCGATGTTGCAGAATCCGCACGAACGCGTGCAGACGTTGCCCAGAATCATGACCGTCGCCGTTCCCCGGGCCCAGCACTCGCCCATGTTCGGGCACTTGGCCGATTCGCAGACCGTATGGAGCTTATGTTCATCGATCGTGCCGCGCAGCCGGCCATAAGTGGGACCGGCGGGCAGTTTGACGCGGAGCCACGAGGGCTTCTTGCCGGGCTGAACGTAGTCCGGACGCGTATCGACTCCACCACTCATCACGTTCAAGGAAACAGACCGGTCCATCGCAACCCTTCAGATGCACGAATTTTCAAACGCATCATTATAGTAGAGAAGGCGGGCGGGCTGTTAGTGATGGGAACGTTGCAGTCGAGGGTGGGGGGACACCGCCAAATACCAGACCGCCAAGGTGTGTGTGTCATTGGCGGTCTCCTCCCATCTCCGATAGGAATTGTAGGAATTTGCGACGAGATGCGGCTTTTCAAGGCATGAAAAGCGTTATTCTGCGGAGGGGGCGTTGACAGTGCTTACATATGCCCATACAACGCGAAGCGCATTTCCACGCACGCGGAGAAACCAGATGAAGAAACGATCCCTTCGGCTGTCGGTTGCGCTTTGCGCGCTGGTACTTGGCGCGGTGGCGGTTTTGATGGCGCTGTTGTCCTGCTCCAAGCCAGCAGACCCCAACGCGCCCAAACAGCTCCGCATGGCGGGCATCGTCTTCCAGGAAGACCAGTTCTTCCGGCTCATCCTGTTCGGCATGCGCGACGCCGCGGCGAAGCACAACATCGAGCTCCTCGAAGCCAACTCCAACAACCAGCCGGAGAAGGAATTCGAGCTGGTCAACACCTACACGACCCAGCGCGTGGATGCGATTTTGATTTCGCCGCTGAGCGCCAAAGGCTCGGTGGCGTCCCTGCAGCAGGCGCACGACAAGGGGATCAAGGTAGTGACGAACAACACGACGATCGATGCGGATTTTCCGGATGCGTCGGTGATCTGTTCGCCGGAGGATCTGGGCGCGCAGACCGGCCAGGCGTGCCGCAAGTACATTGAGGATCATCTTGGGGGGAAGGCGAAGATTGCGGTGCTGGCGTTCAAGGCACAGGAGCCCGAGCAGAGCGGCGCACGGGTGAGCGGGTTCAAGAAGGCGCTCGAGGGAATGCCCGGCGTGTCCTGGGTGCCCGACCAGGACGCCTGGCTCTCGGAAATGGCCCTCAACAAGGTGGGCGACATCCTCACGGCCAATCCCGACGTGAACATCATCTACGCAGCGAACGAAGGTGGCACCGCCGGTTCGGTGCTGGCGGTGAAAAACGCCGGCAAGGCCGGGAAGATTGCCGTCTTCGGCACCGACGTCTCCGATCAGCTCCTCACCTTCCTGCAGTCAGACGACAGCATTCTGCTGGCGATCACCGCGCAGCGGCCCTTTGAGGTGGGACAGCAGTCCGTGGAACTGGCGCTCAAGGCGATTCAGGGGCAGCCATTCGAAAAGAAGATGATCCTCAACGGCATCTGCCTGACGCGGACCGACCCGGAGGGAATCAAGGACTACGCAAAGCAGTTCAAGGAGTGGACCAGCAAGTGAACTGCGGGGTTAGACGGATAAATGGCCACGAAAGGCACAAAAGACACGAAGTTTTTTTGGGGTTCCTTCCTTTTTTATTTGGTGATGGGTGGCGTCGTCTCTCGAAGCGAGGAATATCCGCAAGGAATATCCCGGCACCGTCGCGCTGGACGATATCTCGCTGCGCTTTGACGGCGGGCGGGTCTACGCCCTGCTGGGGAAGAACGGGGCGGGAAAGTCGACGCTGGTCAAGATCCTGGCGGGGACGGTGCAGCCGACGAGCGGCGAAATTCTCATCAACGGCAAGCCCATCACCTTACGCTCCGCAACCGACGCATTCGCGCAGGGAATTGCGACCGTCTATCAGGAATTAAGCCTGATTCCCGAGCTTTCGATTGCGGAAAACATTCTGCTCGGCCGGCTCCCGCACAAGACGGGCGCACTGCGAATGATCATCGATTGGCCGGCGGCCCGGGCGCAGGCGAAAGCAGTGCTGGACGAGATGGGCGTGCACCTCGACGTGCGGCGCAAGGTGGCGGAACTCGGCGTGGCCCAACAGCAGGTGGTGGAAATCGCCAAGGCCATGTCGTTCAAGCCCGCGGTGCTCATGCTCGACGAGCCCACGTCCGCACTCGCGCGCCACGAAACAGAGATGCTCTTCCGCATCATACGCCGGCTCGCCAAAAGCGGCGTGGCGGTGATCCACATCACGCATCGGCTCCAGGAACTCGCGCAGATCGCGGACGTCGTCACCGTCCTGCGCGATGGAAAGTTCATCGGTTCGGCGGAGTTCAACCCGGCCACCCCGGAGAGCATCGTGCACATGATGTTCGGCGCGGTCGTGCAGAAACAGCGGCCGGCGGATCTGAAGGCGGGAACGGAGCCGCTGCTGGAGGTGCAGGGGCTTTCACGCGGGGACAAATTCCGCGACATTGATTTCACGCTGCATCGCGGGGAGATTCTCGGAATCGCGGGGATGCTGGGGTCGGGGCGCACGGAATTGCTTCGCGCGATTTTCGGCGCCGATCCCATTGATGCGGGCCGGATTCTCCTCGACGGAAAAGCCGTGCGGCCGGCGCAGGCGGGATCGCCAAAGAGGATGATGGAGCTGGGACTCGGTTTCATCCCGGAAAACCGCAAGGAGCAGGCGCTCGTGCTCGGACAATCGATTCGGACAAATCTGTGCCTGGCCAGCATGAACCGCGTGGGGTGGTGCGGCCTGATCACCAGCGCCCGGGAACAGCGGACGACGTTGCCGCTGATTGAAAGGCTGGCGATCAAGGTCGCGGATGCGGGGTTGCCGATCGATTCGCTCAGCGGCGGGAATCAGCAGAAGATCGTGGTGGCAAAATGGCTGAACACGAAGCCGCGGGTGATTCTGTTTGATGAGCCGACACGCGGAATCGATGTGCAGGCGAAGCAGCACATTTTTCAGATCATGTGGGACCTCTCGCGCGAGGGGATTGGGTCGATTTTTGTGTCGAGCGAGCTGGAGGAGCTGGTGGAAGTGTGCCATCGCATTTTGATCATGAAGTCCGGTGCCATCGCCGGCGAAGTGAGCCCCGACCAGATCACCGTTGATGAACTTGTCGTTCGCTGCATGGAGACTTCCACGGTCGATCCACGGAGTGCCGCATGAAGTGGCTGCGCAACACCATTCTTGAGATTGTGCTGGTGATCCTCTGCGTGTTTCTGTCGTTCCGGGCGCGCGGATTCTTAAGCGCCGAGAATCTGCTGAAGATTCTCGGCGATGTGTCGATGCAGGGGATCATCGCGTTCGGCATGACGATGGTCATCATCGCCGGGGAAATCGATCTCAGCGTCGGATCGGCGGTGGCGTTCTCCGGCTGCATTGCCGCCTGGATCGTCGAGCGGCTGACCCGGGACAACGTGCCCGCAGCGGCGAGCATCGTGCTCGCGATCGGTGCGGCGATCGCGGCGAACATGCTGGCCGGGGTTTTGTCGGGGTTCTTTCGGATTCGGTTCCGGGTGCCCACGTTCATCAGCACCCTCGCGTGGATGGCCATCCTGCGCGGCGGCGCGAAACTGATCACGCATGGCTTTCCGATCAACTCCTTTCCGCAGGGATTCAGTTTCCTCGGGGCCGGGTACATCGGCGACATTCCGTTTCCGGCCATTGTGTTCGTCGCGGTCTTCCTGGTGATCCAGGGGATCATGACGTTCACGACCTTTGGCCGGTCGGTGTATGCCGTCGGTGGAAATGCCGAGGCGGCTCGGCTGAGCGGGATCGGCGTGGGACGCGTGAAGATTGCGGTGATGGCGATCGTGGCCGGTCTGGCGGCGATTGCGGGGATCATGCTCTCGTCGCGGCTGCTCTCGGGCAATCCCGAGAGTGCCGTCGGGTGGGAGCTGGATGTCATCACGGCCGTGATCATCGGAGGAACGAGCCTCATGGGGGGTGCCGGACGCGTGTGGGGGACGCTGATCGGCGTCGTGTTCCTGGGGGTGCTGAGCAATGGCATGACATTGATGAACGTGGACGAGTATTGGCAAGTCGTGGCGCGGGGGATTCTCATCTTCGTGGCGGTGCTGGTGAACCAGGCGCAGCCGGGGAGAAGATGACTCAGCCCGGCTAGGGAAAAAACCTATGGAAAAAGTGCACAAAGTATTGCAACAACAGAACCTAAGAATAAACTAAGTTTCCAGATAAATGTATTGACCCTCTCCCCGCCGTGTAAGATAATCCACTTATCAAGTCAACGGTCGTAATAACAAGTAAATGAGTGTGGGGAAGCAACCTTCCCCATTCGACCCTCGCCGCCACCGTATGGGTTCCCACTTTGCCTATACGAAAGCTGTCGCGCCCCACTCGGCAGCCCCGTGGCGGCATTTTTATTTTTGCATCCGGGCAAGGGGGATGCAGAGGGGTAGAGCTGCGGGGGGGGGGGGAGGTCGCCAAAAGAAACATCGCAAAGAAGATTGCCAAGGCGCGCGCGTCCCTGGCAATCTCCCACTAATTTGATAGGGATTTCGTTTTGCTTGAGGCGGTGGGAGCGGCCCGGGGGCAGCGCTGCCGGTGGGGGCGCGGTAGAATCGCTCGAGGAGCGCAGCGTGTACTCGAGTGTCGCATATGGGTGATGGAGAACGATTGAGTTCGGTGGAGGGGGTGAGGGGGTGGGTGCTCTATGATGGGGGATGCGGGATATGCGCGCGATGGGTGCCGTTCTGGGCGGGGACGTTGCGGCGTGCGCGACTGCGGACCGCGGCGTTGCAGGAGGGGTGGGTGCGAAAGCGGTTGCAGGGTTCGGCGGAGGAGATGCTGCGGGATATTCGGATTCTCTTCGAGGACGGGCGCCAGTTGTCTGGGGCCGACGTGTATCGGTACGTGATGCGGCATACGTGGTGGGCGTTTCCGGTGTATGTGTTGTCAATCGTGCCCGGGGCGCGGCATATTTTTGATGCGGCGTACCGGGGATTTGCGAACCGGCGGCTGCGGATTTCGGCGGCGTGCGGAATTGTTCCGCCGAAGGGGAGCGAGGGGAAACGGTGAACGATTCTGCGGCTCGGTCCGATGCGGAGATGCACGTAGGGGCACGATTCCTTTCGGCGGAGTGGCGGTATTTGTTGATTTTGAATTACGAGGTGGCGCGGGAGGCGTTATTGCCGCTGGTGCCGGCGGGCACGGAATTGGATTTGTTTGAAGGGCGGGCGTTGTTCAGCGTGGTGGGGTTTCGCTTCTTGCGGGCGCGGGTCATGGGGGTGGCGGTGCCGGGACATGTGGATTTTGATGAGGTCAATTTGCGGTTTTATGTGCGACGACGGGTGGGATCGGGAGAGTTCAGGCGGGGCGTGGTGTTCGCGCGGGAAATGGTGCCCCGGGTGGCGATCGCGGCAATGGCGCGGCTTGCTTACAACGAGCCATACGGGGCGTGCCGGATGCGGAGCAGCGTGCCGCGCGGTGTGACGGACAATCCAGGGCTGGTGGAGTACTCGTGGCAGACGGAGGGCGGATGGGAGGGGATCTCGGCGACCGCTACGGGTGTAGCAACGGTTCCAGCGGAGGGGACGGAGGCGGCGTTTATTACAGAACATTATTGGGGATATACCCGGCAGCGGGATGGGGGGACCGTGGAGTATCGGGTGGCCCATCCGGTGTGGCGGGTGTGGTCGGTGCAGGGTGCGGCGTGTTCGCGCGGAGCAGCGGGGTTTTACGGTGGACGATTTGCGGGGCCAATTGCGGGCGGGGCCTGTTCGGCATTTGTGGCGGAGGGGTCGGAAGTCGAGGTATTTTGGCCGCGGCGGGTTGTGCGTGAAGCGAACGTGCAACCGTGACGTTGTATTGATTGGGGCGGTGGGGGTTCGGCCGCTGGTGCAGGGGGTGGTGGTGTGGGTGGTGATCAGTGTGGGGAGTTTGGGCATGATTCTTTGGATGGGGAGGTGAAGAGGGTGCGTGCGGAGGTCGCGCCCTGCGAGCGCGACCCTCCGCGCGGAGATCTTCATTGGAGGGTCAATGACTGCGGCGACGGCTGGTTAGGAGGGCGGCCGCCGCCACGCTGAGCAGTGACAGGCTGGCGGGTTCGGGAGTGGGAGTGGAGATGAGCTGCACGGCCGAGACGCTGACGTCCGTCCCGGAGACTTCGGCATAGTGGAGATCGATCAGACCGGTGGCATCGGGGGTCAGGCCGGAGAGGACGAGATAATTGCTGGGGGAAGTGGAGGCGGTGCCGCCGGGGTTGGAGAGGTAGACGTCCCCGGAGGTGGAGAAGTTGGTTCCGTACTGTTCGTAGATGGAGGTGGCGGGGCCGCCGTTGACGGAGAAGGAGGAGACACCGGGATAGGCGTTCGGGGTGTAGATGACGAGGGAGTAGGCGCCGGCGGGGAGGTTGGTGAAGCCGATATCGCCGCCAGCGCCGAAGGCGATAATTCCGGCGGAGAGAAATTCTTCGGTAGGCGTGAGGCCGGGTTGGGGATAGGTGTAGTAGGTTTGAGTGACGTGGGAAC
>Ga0335069_10000943_pt1 | contig 46866 bp, 43 predicted proteins | sample Lox_Sample_11_FD_206714 | JGI IMG/M metagenome (GOLD analysis project Ga0335069, IMG submission 206714) | Soil microbial communities from Loxahatchee National Wildlife Refuge, Florida, United States - Lox_Sample_1.1 | ecosystem: Environmental > Terrestrial > Soil > Wetlands | place: USA... | reverse complement strand
GGGAGATGCGAGTACATTCTGGATTTTTGTAGAGAGAATTCTGTGATTTCTCTGCTTGTCAGACTAGCTGGCGGAGGGAGAGGGATTCGAACCCCCGGTACGGTTTCCCGTACAGCGGTTTTCAAGACCGCCTGTTTCAACCACTCACACATCCCTCCGCATTCACTAGTGTAGCAAGCCGGGGCAAGCGGTCAGCTAGAGGTCTGCCATCGGCACCGCGACTGCAACGATCGCCGGTCATTGCCATGCGGACTGGATTCCGTATCGAATTTGTGGACACATTGGTTGGCACCGCCCCAGTCGCATCATGAGGCATCGTGTCCCCGGTCGAGGTGTCAGGAGTCGCACTCCTGAAAAATGCGAATGCTAAGAAAAATGCGAATGGCTATGTTAATTTCGAGCAGGCGTTCGACAGCCTGATTCAACTGAAGCTGACATAGACAGCCTTCCTGTGTCAGCCGCGACACCATACCCCGGGACCCCATGACTAAACTCCAAGCTCTTCTCTTATTGTTTGGGCAAGTCTGCGCGCTTGACTTTCTCGTACACGCTCAAGTCTCAGCCGAACTGAAACAGACGACAAGCGCCATTGCTGGGTCGGTCTACAGCGGGCGGTACATGGAGACTCTGCAGGAACTAGCCGACACCATCGGACCACGAGTTACGGGGTCCTCCGCTTACAATCGCGCTGCGGACTGGGGCGCTGAACAATTCCGGGCGGCTGGGCTTTCCAATGTTCATTTCGAGAGCTTCACCATTCCGAATGGTTGGGAGCGTGGTCCTGCACAGGCGAGTCTTGTTGCTCCCATCGAACGCATCCTTCACGTCGAGCCCGTGGGTTGGTCCCCGGCGACGCCGGAGGATTTGCGGGCCTCGGTCATATTACTGAGTGATCTTTCTGCTGACTCAATTCTGAAGAATCCAAACTTTCGGGATCGAATTCTCCTTCTGGATGTTGAGCGTCTTCAGCAAGGCGGCGACTACACACCCGCGCTCATGAGCGCCTTGCCGCTTCTCGCCAAACAAGGGGCCCGGGCTCTACTTTTCCCAGACGCCGTTCCCAACAATGTTCTGGGCGACTCCGCCGATATCGGGTATGTGCTGGCGCGAGTACTTCCTTTGCCCTGTGTCGAATTGGGCATGGAGGACAATTTGTTGATCCGACGGTTGCTGGTGAAGGGAGACGTGCGCCTCACCTTGCGGGTGGATACAAAGGTGAGGGGCCCGCTCGAAATCCGCAACGTGATCGGCGAATTGCCGGGTCGGGGAAGCGAAAATTCCGGCGAATGGGTGATGCTCGGCGCGCATTTGGATTCGTGGGATCTGGGCACTGGTGCGCAAGACAATGGGAGCGGCACCGCTATGGTGATTGAGACTGCTCGTGTTCTGCATTCCCTGGATCAGAGACCGCGCCGGACCATCCGTTTTGCGCTTTGGGGCGGGGAAGAAGCGGGGCTAATGGGCTCGACGGCATACGTTGCGTCGCATCGCGCGACTGACCTTGTCAAATGCACGATGCTGATCAATACGGATGATGGGACAGGCCATCCGTGGGGATGGAAGCTTCACGGAAGGACGGACGTTCGCGATGCTTTTCAGCCGATCGCTGATGAGCTGCTCCGCGACTACGGCGCGACGAATCTCAGCACGGATTTTTCCTACGACACCGACCACGGGCCGTTCCTACTGGAAGGTGTCCCGGTGCTCGATCTGTTACCCAATGAACTTCACTACAATGAGATCCACCACAAGGCGAGCGACACTTTCGACAAGGTGGATCCCGTCGATGCCAAGGCTGACACCGCAGTAGTAGCCATGATCACGTTCACAATGGCCGAACTACCCAAGCCGATCGCTCCGCATATAGATCACCAGGCAGTCGATGCCATGTTGAAAAAGACGAGTTTGTACGGGTACATGAAAGCGCTCGGCCTTTGGAAGCCTTAGGAGTGGCGTGACACGATTCAGCGAGGGGGCGGAAGTTCAGGGGCCGGGTGCCATTTCAACCGCACGAATCACAGCCTGTTCTTCGGGGTGTAACAAAGTGTAGACCGCGCCCCAAATCTGCGCCCGGTCGCCCAGTGAACTCGTCTTGATCGGTGGTGGGTTCGGGTGAATTCGCCTTACCACCCGGTCGATTTTGGCGAGCATTTTTTCCGGCGCGCCTCGCACCAATCCCCCATTGAAGACAATCATTTCAGGGTCGAGCACGCTGATAAGGTTGGCCACACCCACTCCCAGCATGGTGAAACACCGGTCAATCAGAGTTTCGGCTGCAGCGTCGCCTCGTTCCATGGCCTCAAACACGAAGCGGGCATCGCGGTCGTCCGCCGGCCCGACTGGGCGAGTTCCATTTCCGTGGGGGAGGGCTTGGTGGCCTTCCATCGCCAGTCCCATTCCGGAGACGTAGCGCTCGAAGTAACCGGTGTCCGGGAATTCTTCTTGCCAGCGCGGCCACTCGAGATTCATCCGGAAGATTTCTCCGGCAGCGCCTGTGCGCCCGCGGCAGATGCGGCCATTGAGAATTAATCCAGCTCCCACTCCCGTACCCAATGCAACAAAAACGAGGTTATCGATGCCCCTCGCTACGCCCCGCCAACGCTCACCCAGCGCGGCCATGTTTGCATCGTTGTCGAGATAAACCGGTGCATCAAAATACTTTTCGATAGCCAGACCCAGATCAACGTCCCGGCATCCAGGCACGTTATTGGCATCCACAATGCGACCGGTCTTGGGATCGACCGCGCTCGGAACGCCGATGGCAATTCCGCGAAACCCCTCACGGTCCCGCACAGGAGCAAGTAGCCGCTCGATGCCTTCCCGAATCTGGCTGACAATGCCGTCCGGACCGCCATGCGCCATCACCCGGTCCCGAATCTCGCCGAGCACCTCAGAGCGTTCGTTTGCCAGCACGAACCGGATGTGGCTCGCGCCCATGTCCACTGCCACGCCAAATGCGGTTACACTCGAAGGATCGCCTAAACGGTTCATTGAATCGATTTAGTACTACCGTATATACGTTCCCGTGAGTGGGCATGTTGTGTCAAGGGGGAAAATGGACAAGGACGGAGAAAAACCGCGACCTAGACCTTGAAGGGGTGGTTTTTCTCCGTTCGGTGGCTGATCAGGCCCGTGTCATTCGGGAGGAACTGGCCTCTGGCCCAGCGGACGGCGAACGGCGGACGTCTGCAGTTTCCGCCGGATTTGCCTGGTGCCTCCACCCTGGACGGCCGAACGCATAGCGCAGTTTATTCCGAAGTCCGGGTGCCTGGCGGACGTCTTTCCAAGTGTCGTTCCACTCATGCAGGGCGATGCGAAAAGGGTTGTAGGTGTGAATATTCTTAGTCAGTCCATAGATTGGGTGATCTTGAATGTCTTCCGCCTCGAAGGATCCAAACAAGCGGTCCCAGATGATCAAAGTCCCGCCGTGGTTACGGTCGATATACCGAGGATTCGAGCCGTGATGTACGCGATGATGTGACGGCGTGTTGAAGATGTATTCAAAGGGTCCCATGCGCTCGACCAGCTGGGTGTGTATCCAAAACTGGTAGAGAAGGCTGACGGCCTGTACTGTCAGCACCATGATCGGCTTGAATCCGATGAGTGGGAGCCACATCCAGAATACCCAACTGTAGAAGGACCCTGTCCAACTCTGCCGCAACGCGGTTGAAAGGTTGTAGCGCTGGGATGAGTGATGGACGACATGCGAGGCCCAGAACAGCCGGCATTCGTGGCTGGTTCGATGAAACCAGTAATAGCTGAACTCGTCGCAGAAAAACAGGAGGACCCACGCCCACCATTGCGTGCCGGGATCAAAGATACGCCAGCGATAAATAAGGTTGAAGATGCCGTATTGCATGGTCTTTGCGACCAGGTTTACGGCGACGTTCCCGACTCCCATGGTGATGCTGGCAGCTGTGTCTTTAACTTCGTACAAGTCGCGCCGCAAGAGAGCATCTACAAATGCCTCTGCGATTAGAAGCAGTACGAAAGCGGGGATTGCGAGTTGGATCAGGTCCGGCATCAGGCTTTACGGGAAGACGTCAGTAAATCGATTGTATGTCCGAATCGTTCGGGGCTGCCTGATAGAAATGTCTCAGCTCATTTCCGCGGAGCGGCGCGCCTCTTCCTCTGCAAGCCAACCGCGACGGAGCTTCGTCTCGGGAATACTCGACATGTACGGCTTGAGATCGAGTATCGGTGTGCCATCCAGCATATCGATGCCTTGCACATGCAGGTTCGCGCCATTGCGCCGGATAAGCTGCACAACCGTGAGGCCGATCGGATTCGGGCGCCTTGGCGAGCGGGTTGCGAATACACCATGTTCGCGATGATCTGCCGGGGAAGTACCCACCAACTCGAATGTTTCTGAGCGATCGAACTCCCATAGCACAAAGAGATGGGAGAAGCCTTCAATATCCTGCAGTCCAGGCGCGAACTCAGGGAGAATTTCGAGTATGCCCTCGGCATTGTGCTGCGCGCCAAGACCCCGCGGCACGTCTTTTGTTTGCTGATATGGGCTTCGCACGAATCCGATTGGTTTAGAAGTGAACATTTGCCTCTCTCACTGAGTGAACGGGCATCACGGAACTGTCCAGCTCGTTCGAAATATTGTCCCACGGCTGGTGTGCCGAAGCACACTGCGCGGTTCGACGAACACGCGCTAAATCCTTGCCAAGTAGCCACTTTTCCTTTCGATCCGCCAACGCGCGATAGTTCCGTCACCGTGGTTACTAGAGGAATACAGACGAAGCCGGGATAATTTCCAGACTCGCAACTGCTTGGGGATTTTTGGGTTTAACCCACCAGCCATTCGCTCCAACAAGTGCGACCAGAATGATTTGTAACGGTTTGCGAACAGCGCCGGGCCATCAGGAGGCCGGAGAAATATGAAGACATTGAAGAGACTTGCCGCCATTCCCCGCGGATTGGCCGTGATCGCTCTGGCCATCTGTGTTTTGTTCCTCAACTTGTCCGCCTTCGCCGACCCATCCTCAGACCCTCCAGGGCGCGTCGCTCGTCTGGACTACCTTTCGGGGGAAGTTTCGGTTCAACCCGGTGGAGTGAACGATTGGGTCGCTGCGGTTATGAATCGGCCGCTTACCACCGCGGATCGGGTATGGACCGACAAGAGTGCCCGTGCTGAACTAGGCCTGGGCGGGGCCACGATTCGCATGAACGCCGAGACCAGCATGACGCTCACGAATGTGAGCGATCAGATGGTGCAGGTGGAACTCGACCAGGGAACGATTGAACTGCACATCCGCCACTTGTTCGACGGCGAGACTTTCGAGTTTGATACGCCGAATTTAGCCTTCACAATTCTGAAGAACGGCGATTATCGGTTTGATGTCGACCCGAACGCAGATACGACTTATGTAACCGTTTGGAATGGCGAAGGCGAGGCCACCGGACAGGGCCCGGGAGTGCAGTTGCATCGCGGGCAGCAGGCCAGCTTCAACAACGGGACTTCTCTGCAAAATCAGATGTATCCCGCGCCAGATCGCGATGGCTTTGATGACTGGTGCCAGGTGCGCAACGAACGCGCGGACCATGCGGAAGCGTATCGCTACGTCTCTCCAGACGTGATCGGTGCCGCGGACCTGGATCAATATGGCGCGTGGCGCACGACTCCAGACTATGGACCGGTATGGGTTCCAGCCGTAGCGCCGGGTTGGGCTCCGTACCACTACGGACATTGGGTTTGGGTTGCACCTTGGGGATGGACTTGGGTGGATGATGCGCCTTGGGGCTTTGCGCCTTGTCACTACGGCCGTTGGGTCTACTATGGCGGCTTCTGGGGCTGGTCGCCGGGACCGCCGGTTGTGGCAGTAGTTCGTCCGGTTTACGCGCCCGCCTTAGTGGCCTGGGTTGGCGGACCGCACTTTGGAATTAGCGCTTCGTTTGGCGGAGGTGGAGCGGTTGGCTGGTTCCCATTGGGGTGGGGAGAGCCGTACGTTCCTGGATACGCGGTGAGCCGCAACTACTTCCAGCAAGTGAATGTAACGAACACGCACATAACAAACATCACGAATGTCACCAACAACTATTACATCAATAACAATACGACGGTCATAAACAACAACATCAATAACATTCACTATGCGAACCAGAACGTTTCCGGTGCGGTGACCGCGGTTCCGCAGCGTACGTTCACGAATTCGCTGCCGGTGGCCCGGAATTCGATCGCGGTTTCCCCTGGCGAATTGAAAGCAGCGTCATTTACGACGACGGCGACGGTGGCTCCTCAGCGATCGAGCGTGTTGGGTGCCAACGGGGGCAGGCCGGCCGCGATTCCGCCGCGTTCGCTGGTCCCACGCACCATAGTGACTCGTTCGGTGCCGCCAATGAAGCCAATTCCGTTTGAGGCAAAGCAGTCGGCGCTTGCCCAGAATCCAGGTCGTCCGCTCGATGCTGCCACGGAATCGAACATTCGGCAGACGATGCATGCTCCGGCGACCGAAGCGAACGGCGAGAATCGTCCAGCGCCGGGAAATCTGAGCGCGCATCCGGCTAACACTCCGCCCGCGGCCAACCGACCGGAAGCCCCAACCGAGGCAAACACGTCAAACTCGATCAACACTCCGCAGCGCGGAGTGCCACGGCCGCCGCAAGCGGGGCCGCAAACCTCGGTTTACCGCGGGACCAGGGAACGCCCGATCGAGGAATTAGGTGAACCGAAGAGCTCGACTCCATCGAACGACGAAACGAAAACAACCGCTGCAGCCCCTTCCCCGACCGCACCGGTGCACAACGTGCCGAGGCCGCAGCAAGCGGGAGGAACCGCCTCCCTATCGCAGCCGGTCTATCACAGCAGTCAGCCTGCGCAAATTCAATCGACCTCGCATAGCGGCTCAGTCTTTGACCGAACCGGGGAACAGAACGAACCTCACGCTACTGCACCGCGCCCGACGCAGCCGCAGCCGATCTACCAGCCGCACGCTCCCCATGACGACCAGCGTCCAGCACCGCGTCCGGCTGCTCACACCCAGTCGGGGCACTCGGAGTCACACGAGCGCACCCGGTAGTTATGCGTAGACAAGGGAGCTAAATCGCGGACGCTTCCGAATTGGAAGCGTCCGCACCTTTCTTCAGCTTGCTCTTCTGCCGTTCGGACCGCCAATCGGAGTCTTCCGGATTTAGCCCGGATTTCCCGCAGGTCGGGCTGCCCGTAAAAGCTCTCCGTGCTCGGCCCGCGACTCATCCCATCTTCGAATCAGAGTTGCTTTACTGTAGGCGCACTGAAAACCGAGCCGGACTGAGTTCCGTTCGGAGACTGTGCCTCCCAGCGTCACAATGACGGCGTATTCGCACCCTTCTTCCGCAGCAGCTTGTATTCGTGCCCGGAGCAAGGCTGTTTGAATGCCTCGTCCGCGGAAACGCGGCAATGTGCCAGCTCCGAAGAGGGCGACGATCTGGTGTTCGCGAATAACCAATCCCGCGGCCGCCGCCGCCGGTTCGCCATCCACCAAAGCGACATAAGCCATGGCACCCGGGAATTCGTACATGGGGGTCAGCAGATCGTCGAATCCTTCCGGAACATCGCCGCCTTCGAAGAAACTTCGGCCGACAATCGAAGAGAGCACTTTGGCCTCTTCCCTGGTCGTCCGCCGAATCTCGACCCCTGATGGCACGGCAGCGGGCTTGGGCTCGGCTGGTGTTGTGTCTCCCGCGAATTCCCCAATGCGCAGATAGCGAACGTTGTTCAATTCAACGATTCCGTAATTGCGGTCTTTGACCAGTTCGAGCAGACTGGAGTCGGAAAGAGGACAGAGATCCAACTGGGCGGGGACGCCGTGGGAACGGTAGAACTCTTCCAGGCGGTCAAGATCCTCCGCCCTGACCGGACCATTGAAGCCCATTCCGACGGCGCGCCCAATCGGCGAGTTTGGGCCGGCAAAAATCATGTGCCCGCCGCAGATCTCTTCTGCCGCCGCACCAATCTCTGGCCGCTGCCTGGCAAAGTAACGCGCGTATTCCACTTGCGGTATCTCTTCAGCCGACTCAAAACGGCGCGCAAGAGCCTTGTCAACAAATTGCATGCGAGTGTCCTTTCCTGTGATTCGCAAGAAACGCTTTCGGTTGTGATGGCCGCGCAGAGTATGACTCGCGGCAGGACAGCGCAGCACACGTTGGCTGCGGGTCCTCGGTTCAGCAAAATCAGCGAGTTAAAGGGCGGCAGTCATAAGCAGGACACGAACATTACCATGAACTCTCAATCTCGGCCAAGCGTCCCGCTTCTTGCCTTTTGATATGTTGAGTAACCGAACGGTTCCCGTCTGGTGGAGTGCCAAGGGGGAGAGATGAACCAAAACGCCGACCTGACTCCCGAGCAACAATTCCTGAACGATCTCTGGGAAGAGCACATTCGTGGCGAGTTTGCAACCAAGGACACGACCGCGACCCTCGATACGATGGTGCCTGACGCCTACGTCAATCACGTCCCGGTCATGACGGGAGGCAGAGGCCATGAAGAGTTGCATGAGTTCTATGCAAAGCACTTCATTCCGAGAATGCCGCAAGATACGGAGATCGTCCCCGTTTCGCGAACAATCGGCAAGGAACGCCTGGTGGATGAGATGGTGTTTCGATTTACCCATACGATCGAAATGGACTGGATGCTTCCCGGCTTGGCGCCGACCGGGAAACGTGTGGAGTGCCCCTTAGTCGTAATCGTGCACTTCCGGGAAGGGAAGCTTGCGCACGAACATATTTATTGGGATCAAGCGTCTGTGCTCGTGCAGTTAGGTCTGTTGGAGCCATCTACCCTGCCGGTGGCAGGCAAGGAGATTGCCGAGAAACTGCTGCAACCTACGCTGCCCGCGAACAGCCTGATTCGGCGAACGTAAAAGGCTGAGCGAGGCCAGCGGGTATCTGGATTCTCCCTTACCCTCGTTTGGTCCGTCGTGAGCTAGCTACCCGTTCCTGTCAATGCGACCGTCTGCGGACTGCCGGCATCATCATCGGCCAAGGTCAAGGTAGCTGACCTAGCCCCGAGTGCGGATGGCGTAAAGGTCACGCTGAAGGTACAGCTTGCCCCTGAAGAGAGGCTCGCTCCGCAAGTGTTGGTCTGCGCGAAATCGCCAGCATTGGCGCCCGTGATCATGACACCAGAAATGTTGACCAGGTTCGGCCCAACGTTCTTCACGGTCAGCTTCTTAACCGCAGTGGTCTGATTCACAGGCTCGCTTCCGAAGGGCAGCGTAGTCCCATTAAATTTCATGAACGTTCCCGTGCCCGAAAGGGTGACTGTTGACGTATTCAGAGGAGCGTCATCGGTGACCGTGAGGGTTCCGGTGCGTGTGCCAGAGGACGTCGGCGTGAACGTAACGCTGATCGTGCATGTGTCCCCGGCTGTTACGCTTGATCCGCAGGTATGGGTCTCTCCAAAGTCTCCGCTGGCCACGATGCTGGTGACGCCAAGAGCGCGAGGCTGGACATTCTTAAGGGTTACCACTTTCGCGGGGCTGGTAACGCCGACCGCTCGCGTCACGAACGACTCAGTCGCCGGGCTGAGTGAAACCGGTAACAGACCGTACACGTCGAGTTCGGTCTGAGTGCCAAGGTAGACGTGCCCGTTTGCGATTGTGGGAGGGAAGAACTTTGTTCCCGGTCCTGCCTGGTCGCGAGTGGGGTTCTGATTGCTGTTGTAAAGCAGCTTGGCAAGATTGGTTGCATCGTAGGCTTCGAGCAACGCGGGTTTGGTCCCCGGATTGTTGTCGAGAGAGTCCTGGCGCTTGAACGCCCAGACGATCCCATTCATGCCCCCGTTCGCTGAGACGGCCGGCGTCGCACCCTGCGGATAACGGTCTTTGCTGAGGGAAACCGGAGTGGCCGAGAGTTGACCGTTGGTTAGCGTATAAGCCCGCAAATAATCGCCGCCCTGCCCGCGCGGGAAGGCCGAGATGTAAATGTAGGCAGCGTTGGGACCGTTCCAGAATGCGGGTGTCCCGTAAACAAATACTGACGGAATTCCGACGGTCTGAATGACTTGATCCTGTGTCGCGTTGTAACCGCCCATCGCATGCTGGTTCAGCACGTAGAACGGATCTTGATAAGTCGTCCCAAACAAATCGCAAGGGCTGCCGCCTTTGCCGCTGACGAAGACTTCATCCGGATTCGGGCCGGGCAGGGAATTCATCACCATCGCACCTCCCGAACCGAGGTCGAGATCGTGCATTGCCCTGCAACTCTGATCCATCGGGCTGAAGTAATCTTCCACCTGCAAGTTGCTGTTCAGCTTGATCACCGAGTCGCCGTAGTCGGGTCCCCCAGTATTTACGTCGAATGGCCCGTCCGCGGTCACAACGTAGATATTGCCTTGCGAATCGGCCGCGATCCCGGCGCCAGACATCCAGATGCCGGCGATGTTGACGTTTGGTGTGGTATTGAAGACAGCCTCCTGGGTTAGCGTCGCAGCGTTGTATTTTGCGATCCACCCATGGGTTCCGACCCAGGCGATGTAAATCGATCCATTCAATAGCAGCAGGCCCGGGCGTTGAAGCTGATGAGCGGGATTGAAATTCACCAGGCCTTTCTTGCTGCCTGAGCCGGTGCCGGGAAACGTCATCACGATTTGCACCGGGCCACCGAATTTTTCAGCACCTGTCGTAATGTCCAGCGCGTGCAAACGCTGAACCACCGTGCCATTTTCCTGTGCGTTCGAAACCACGTACAAAGTCTGGCTATTGGGATCGATGACGGGCGTGCCCGTGATTCCTACATTCGGCGTGATTACGCAGCCGATGTTCGCCGTGGTGCAAGGCTGAGGCACAATATTCGGAGGATCTAGAAAATTCACTTGCCAGAGCGAAGTCAGGGAGAGGCCGTCGGCGTCAAACGCGTACACGCTATCGTTTTCAGTCGCAACATAAACAACGTTGTGCACGCCCTGATTCGGGATGGAGACGTTCGGAACATAAAGCGGCTGCGCAAAGATGTTGCCGTCTACCGGCAGAGAAAACAATTTGCCGAACGTGTTCACGTTCACATTGGCAGGCGTGAGGATCGTCTCCGAGAGGTTTTGCCCAGTGCGCCCGTTATCGTTGTGCCAGGTAAGGACTCCCTGGAAGGCCTGGGAGTGAGCGGGCAAGGCAGCAAGCAGGTTGATAAGCACGGGAAGAACCAGCATCCGGCGCAACAATGGGGTCATAGAATTCCTCAGAGCCACAAGCTCACTTCCGTTGCTTTTGTGGAACGACAATTGGGCCAACGATCATCCAAGCAAAAGGGTTAGAGTCGTTCGGTCGAACAGTGTTACTCAGCAGGCGAGGGATAGGGGAGCGAACGATGAATTTTCGAGGGCCCAGCCGGGGGTGTCAAGATGAATGAAATTGCGTAGGGGGAAGCGACAAAACTTCTCATTTTAACGAACGAGACTCGACTGTGACTTAGACCTGTTCTCTCGCTTCCCCCAGCGTCACGTCTACGTCGAGCTTCTGTTTTCCGCGGTAGAGCGTTACCTTGACCTTGTCGCCGGCACGATGCGAATTCATCACCTGAGCGAGGTCCTGCTGATCTTTGATCTCCTCGCCGTCGATGGCGACGATCAGGTCCCCACCTAACATGATGGGAATATTGCCAAGGTAGGCGCGCTCTGTCCCGCCTCGGATGCCCGCCCGCTCGGCAGCGCCCCCAGCACTTACCCGGACGACCAATAAACCGAAATCCACCGGCAGTCCGATCTGATCCGCGAGTTCTGGGCCGACAGGAATAGTCGCGACCCCGAGAGCCGGCCGGCGCACTCTGCCGAGTGTCACCAGATCGTTGAGGACCGCCTTCGCAGCGTTGATCGGGATCGCAAATCCGATTCCCGCATTCTGTCCCACACTGGATAGGATCATCGTATTGATGCCAATGACTTCACCGTGCCAGTTCATTAGCGGGCCCCCGGAGTTCCCGGGGTTGATGGCTGCATCGGTCTGAATTGCGTCGTCGATGGTGGCGCCGCTGGGTTCTTTCACAGGGCGGATCGAACTGACGATCCCACGCGTCATGGTTCCCGAAAGTCCGAATGGGTTGCCGATCGCGTACACCTTCTGTCCGACCTGAAGATTCTTGGAGTCTCCCAGAACTGCCGGCGTTAGGTTTGGCGCTTGAATCTGAATCACGGCCAGGTCATGTGCTGGATCAGTGCCGATCACCGTCGCCTTGTATTTCTTGCGATTGTGCATCGTCACTTCGACTTGGCGTGCATCGGCAATGACGTGGTAGTTGGTAAGGATGTGTCCTTCTTTGTCGATGACAAATCCCGAACCTTGACCTTCCTGCGGTACAAGGCCATAGAAGAAATCAAAAGTAACGGCCTTGGATGTTATGTTCACCACCGACGGGATGTTCTTGCGATAGACAAGGATGTTGTTCTGCTCTTCGCTGTCGAGGTCCCCGGTCGAAGCCTCGGTGATCTCCACCTGACGCGGATGGGAGATCCAACTGGCTGTACGAATACCGCCGGATTTCCAGGTCGTGTAGTAGAAAAACAGGCCTGCCAAAATGACGGCCAGGAAGAGCGGACGAAGCAACCTCATAGATTTCCTTTTTAGCAGCGCAACGTGCCGTGACGTGAACGGCGGAATACGCAGCTCCCGCTCACCACGGATCCGAAGTGTTCATTCTACAATTTCAACCGGCCTCCGAGAGGAAAGTTGCGCAGCGCGCAACTCACTGACAACGTCCGCTTTCAGCCTCGAGCTTCTTATAGATTTCCTGCACTTGAGCCTGAGTTGCATCCAGGGAGCCGGAGTTATCGATGACGTAGTCCGCGGCCGCAACCTTTTTTTCGTCAGGCCACTGGGTCGCCATTCGGCGCGCCACCTCTGCCCTTGCCTTTTCGAGGTCAATTTTCAGCCGAGTGGCCAGACGTTCCGCACGCTGCTCGTCTCGGCAGGTGACGACCACGATGCGTTGAAACTGCTTCCGGGCGCCGGCTTCAAGAAGTAATGCGGCTTCGACGATCGCGATCGCGTTAACATCCCGTTCTGCTACTTCATTCATCCATTGTTCCTGGCGGGCGAGTACGGCCGGGTGCACGATTCTGTTCAATTCTTGGATCCGCGACTTGCTTTTCGTCTCGGGGCGACCAAACGCAGCTTCCGCGAGCCGAGCGCGGTTTACAGTGCCGTCCAAATCCAGGATCTCGAGGCCAAATGTCCGCACGACTTCGGCATAGACCGATTGGCCCGGCTGCATGAGTTCATGAGCAATACGGTCGGCCTCAATCAACGCCGCGCCGAGTTGCACGAACATTTCCCCAACGACAGACTTTCCGCTGGCAATGCCGCCTGTGAGGCCTACTCTCACCGCCCAGACCCCGGCGAGAACCATCCTCCACGGAGACGCGGAAACACGGAGGGGAGCGATTTACCAACGAAACGCAGAGACAGTGAGAAAAAGTATGAAGCCGGGGAACGGAAGTCGAGCGTTAAGTGACGGTCGGCTGAACTCGTGTTTACCGATAATAGAAAAAGCGGCGGGAGATCGATCATCTTGAGTTTTCTTATTTAGTACCTTCGGGTCTCCGTGGTGAATAAATCCTCAAACTGCCACCGCCGTGCCACGGCGCAGTTTGGCTGCGCGTACCGTGTTCGACATCAGCATGGCGATCGTTAGCGGACCGACGCCGCCGGGTACCGGCGTGAAGGCACCCGCAACTTCAACGACCGCGGGATCGACGTCTCCAATCAACGTCGAGCCGTTCTTTGTAAAGGCCGTTTCCCGCTTCTCGTTCCCTTTGAAATATTTCTCGAATTCCGCGCGATCTGTGACTTTGTTCATTCCGACGTCGATGACGGTTGCGCCCGGCTTGACGAAATCTCGAGTGATCATGCCGGCACGCCCGATCGCCGCCACCAGAATGTCGGCACGCCGGCAGACCGCCGCCAGATCGCGGGTCTTGGAATGGCACACGGTCACGGTGGCATTGGCGTTGAGCAGCAGCATGGCCATGGGCTTGCCGACAATGTCGCTACGTCCGACCACCACCGCATCTTGCCCGGCGACCGCAATGCCCGATCGCCGAAGAATCTCCATCACCCCATTCGGGGTGCAGGGGACGAGGCCGGGCCTTTGCGTCGACAGTAGTCCCACGTTCATGGGATGGAACCCGTCAACGTCTTTCGCCGGATCAACTGCCAGGAGCACCCGCTTTGAATCAACCTGGGCAGGAAGGGGTAGTTGGACAAGAATGCCGTCGACCTCATCGCGGCGGTTGAGGTCTGCGATCAGTGAAAGAAGTTGGTCGGTGGTCGTATCCTCTGCTGGAGTGTGCTTCTCGCTGTAAAGGCCCACCTCTTCGCTGCTCTTGACCTTACCGCGCACGTAGATCTCTGAAGCCGGGTTGTGCCCGACCAGCACGACGGCCAGGCCGGGTTGCACGCCGATGTCGGCCATCGCCTTGATTTCGGCAGCCACCTCTGCGCGGATCTCGCTTGCGATCTTGGTTCCATCCAGAATACGAGCCGCCATTTCGCTCCTTAACACCCTTTAGCTGGAACGGAGAATTTTACCCCAGTGCGGTGAGCACTTGCGCGCTCCGGCAAGCCCGGCGATTTCCGCTCCTCGACGATCTGACGTAAACTCTCGAGCATGGTTTCCGAAGAGTTACTGCAAATGCTTGTTTGCCCCGCGTGCAAGAAACCCCTGGTCTACCGTACGGAGCCGGAGTCTTTGAAATGCGAAGTCTGCCGGCGTGTCTATCCGGTGCGCGACGGCATCCCCGTGATGCTCATCGATCAAGCGACCATCGATCCTGCCTAGTTGTTGCCGCGCAATCCCAGCGTTCATTCGATTCTGAGTACCACTTTTGTGCCACGACCCCCCGGAAGGTAACTGACTTTTTCGGTACCGCTGGTTGGCGTTCCGCAGCCCTAAACGACACTCTGTGTCACTTCACCGACAGGTGAACCACCTGTCCCTCTGGCTCCTCCCGAATTGGGCAGTCCGCAACTATTACGTTTTGTATGGGTTAACAGAACTACAGGGGCAGTTGGCCCGTATATACAGTATGGGCGCAATTGCGGCACGAGAATTGCATGCAACGAAAGTATTGGTCACTGAGTCTAATGGGTCAAGGTTGTCGATAGTAAGAAGGTCGGAGGTGAGGACGGCCATGAAAGAACGATTCACAGCAACGGAACTTACGGCTCTCCGGAACGATCTTTTGCAGGGGAGCATGCTCGATTCCCGGGAAGCTGCAGAACTCCTGCAGGTCTTCCTGATGGGGCGAGGCTACGGCGTATCTCCGCAGGCGGCCCTCGACGCGGCTGGCCGCGTGGAGATGGCGGGCTGCTCGATGCCCGTTCTGCAACACGAACTGGAGAACCTCGCGCTGGTGATGTAATGGCGTCAGCGGTGACGGCCAGCGAGATTCTGACGATATTGTTCGGAAGTGAGAAAGGGAACCCAAGGCCCACAAGTTTTGAGACAGTAGGAGCAACATCTGACCGGACCTCGGAACTCAGTCGTTCCGATCAGGGGTGAAAAGCAACGCGCCGGGCCAACCAGCCCGGCGTCATTGTTTTTGGGCGCCCCTGCACTCTTTCCCCGACGGCAACCTCTGTAATGCGTGCTCAAAACCTCGAGCCGCCTTGCCTCGACCTGCCCTGTCCTTCTGGGCGCCCAGATTGCTGCCCGCAAAAGCCTAAGATTGTTGAGATAGCCCACTCTTGCCCTGTGGAAATCCACTTGCCCTCTATCTGATAGTGGTGCCCCGATTAACCGTCGGGTTATGCGCGACACGGAGGTTTCCCCGAGATTACGGGAGTTGACATTGGCGGCAGCTTCGACGAATCATCCCTTCCGATACCTGTTTGGAGAGGTGTTCATGCCGGCTAAAAAGAATTCAACTGGTGCCCTGCCACGCGCTGGACGTCCCCAGATTCCGGAGTATGGCATTTCAACCTCTTCCAAGGGACTACTTCCCTGGGATTGGGCGGAGAAGCGCTTGAAGACATCTCGTGAGTATTGGATGGTCACAACCCTGCCAAATCGGCGCCCGCACGTAATGCCAGTATGGGGAATTTGGCAGGACTGTGCCTTTTACTTCAGCACGGGGCGCGGAACGAGGAAGGCTCGTAATCTCGCATGTAACCCGCATTGCATTGTTTGCAACGAATTGGCAGGGGAAGCGGTCATCGTTCACGGCCGTGCCCGTGAAGTCCGCAATGCGAAGCGCATCGCCGACCTGAGCAAACTTTACTCGCGCAAGTACCAGTATCCGCTGGATCCCAAGATGGGCGCAGTCTACGAAGTGACGCCGTCTTTGGCCTTCGGAATGTGGGAGAGGAAGTTCCCGACTACGGCCACGCGCTGGAAGTTTTGACTCGCTGAATGCAGTCGCGACAAGCCTAGAGATACTTCAGGGTGCGAGGCTACTCCTAACCTTTTGTGCCAAGTCCTCCGGCTGCGTTGACACCTTGGATCACGCATACTATTCTTTCGCCGCCTGCCCCCAAGGTTCGAGAGTCAAATGCCAGACTTAGCGCATACCCGCTTGCGAATAACATCGCGCCTGCACGCACTCGCCACCAGGATGCTATCTGGCGCTTGTTTGGTCTGCCTCTTGGCGCTTGGCGCATCGGGCCAGAACAACGGTGCGACAAGCCTGGTCCCGAGCGGTAAGGGTTGGGGAGTTCCGGGGAGCGGTTTGTCGACGGATACGGTTGTGACTGGCAATGGGATCGCCTATCACGGCGGCCCGATCATTCCCGGCACGGCCAACATCTACTTCATTTGGTACGGGAATTGGGTGAATGGTCCTCACGCTTCGGACAGCCCAACGACGGTGGAGTTGCTGCAAGGGTTGTTCGGTCTCCACGTGCTCGGCGGCTCGCCGTACGCCAAGATCAATTCGACATACGGTGACCAAGCTGCGAACGTGACCGGTAATTTCCACCTCAAGCTGGTCACGGCGGACGCTTATTCGCAAGGCGCAAAGTTGACCGACACCACTCTTCTGAGCGTCGTGAAAAATGCGATTACCAGCAAAGCGCTGCCTCTGGATCCAAATGGTGTCTATGAAGTGTTATCGTCCTCGGACGTTGCCGAGACTTCCGGTTTTTGCAGAGACTACTGCGGCTTCCATGGGCACACGAAAATCGAAAATACTGACATAAAGTACGCATTCATCGGCAACTCCGACCGCTGCCCTGGAGCGTGTGAGGCTCAAACCGTCACGCCAAATGGAGACAGTGGCGCCGACAGCATGGCGAACATCATGGCGCACGAAACCGAGGAGTCGATCACCGACCCGGACGTGAACGCGTGGTTCAACCAGGTTGGAACCGAAAACGCCGACATGTGCGCGTGGAAGTTCGGTCCACTGGTAGGCACGCTCGGGCAAGGGGCTTACAATCAAACTCTGGGCGGTAGACATTGGTTGATTCAGATGGACTGGGAGAACGCTCGCGGCGGGGGCTGCGCCCAGAAACTGAACGGCCCGTTTTACACAAAGTAAACCGCATTCTCGGCGCCCTTCCTCAGCATGCTTCAAAACCCTTCCGACTCGATCGGGCTCACACGAAACGCAACCCGGGCAGCGAATATTGCGTTTATTCCAACCGGGGTAATTACTGTTCTTCTTGGTCCACTACTCCCGACCTTGATTGCGCGCTGGTCGCTCACCGATACCCAGGCTGGCGACTTATTCACAGCACAATTCGCTGCCTCGACGGTTGGAGTGCTGCTTTCCAGTGCCCTGGTTTCTAAACTGGGTTACCGAATCACAATTGCACTGGGCCTCGCTTGCATGGGAATAGGCGTCGCGATGCTCCCGTGGATGATCTGGCCTTTGGGATTGACCGCAGTCGCCTGGTGGGGGTTCGGACTCGGGCTTGCGGTTCCGACTTGCAACATGATGATCGCTCGGGTTCATGCGCATCGGAGCGCAGCCGCCCTCAGCCTTCTTAATTTCTCATGGAGTCTTGGTGCAGTGGCCTGTCCGATTTTGCTGGCGCCGTTTGAGCGCCGGGGTGGCGTCGATCTGTTCCTTTGCCTTTTGGCGGCCAGTTCGTTCTTACTCGCGGTTCTATTGAGTGCGATGCCCCTTCCGCAGGTTCATCATACAGCCGTAAATCAGACCGGCACGGCGCCGTCATCCCAGGCGCTTCTTCATATTTTGTTGTCTTCGTCCGGTCTCGCGATGGCCGCGCTGTTCTTCTTATACGTGGGAGTCGAAATCGCAATCAGCGGATGGGTCGCCGCCTACGCAAAACGTCTAGAGACGGGCGGCGGAACGTGGTGGGTCATGGCGCCATCCTTTTTTTATTTTGCCGTGCTGATCGGCCGAGGTTTGGCGGCGAAAATCTTGCACCACCTTAGCGAACTCCGTCTGACGCGTGTCGGGCTAGGTACCTCGGTAGTCGGCATCATTGCGCTGCTGGCCTCCCGCTCAGTCGCAGGCGTTCTGGCAAGTGCCACCATCGTCGGGCTGGGATTGGCGTCCGTGTATCCCGTCACCATCGCGATTATGGCCCGAACCGTTGGCCGGTCCTCTTCCGGAGTTTCCAGTGTGATGTTTGCCCTGGCTGGCATGGGTGGTTCGTTCGTCCCGTGGCTTGTGGGGTTTGCCTCCACCGAGGAGGCCAGCTTGAAATGGGGATTGGGCGTCCCCTTGATAGGTTCTGCCGCGATGCTTGCGCTTTATTTGAGAAGGTGGCCGGAGCCAGAGCCCGAGGCGCTCTTGGAAGCAACACGATAGGCGTCAGACTTGGTACACTGAAAGTTGCAGGTTGAGCGGCGCGACCGCTTTTTGGCGGGCTCGCGATAGTTTGCAGGGTCACTCCGATGACAACTCCTCGCACGTTGTTCGAAAAGCTCTGGCAATCGCATCTGGTGACCGAGCCGACCGGTCGGTCACCGCTCCTTTACATTGACCTCCACCTGGTTCATGAGGTCACTTCTCCCCAGGCGTTCGACGGTTTGCGGACTGCGGGGCGTCCTGTGCGCCAACCTGCTCGAACTATCGCTACGGTCGATCACAACGTTCCCACAGAGCCGCGCGGTACTCCGATCACCGATCTGATTGCTGCTCAGCAGATCGCAGCCCTCCAGAAAAATTGTAAGGACTTCGGGATTCGCCTGTTTGATATCGATTCCCCCGACCAGGGGATCGTTCACGTTATCGGGCCTGAACTCGGTTTCACCCAACCAGGAATGACGATCGTTTGCGGGGACAGCCACACGAGTACGCACGGAGCCTTCGGCTCTCTTGCCTTCGGCATCGGCACCTCCGAAGTCGAGCATGTGCTTGCGACCCAGTGCCTTCCACAGCGCAAACCAAGAACCATGAAGATCGAGGTCAACGGCGGGTTGCCGGAGGGAGTCACGGCTAAGGACCTTGCTCTTGGCGTAATCGGCCAGATTGGCACGGACGGCGCTACAGGCTACGTCATTGAGTATGCGGGCGACACCGTTCGCGCACTCTCAATGGAGGGCCGCATGACCCTTTGCAATATGAGTATCGAGGCTGGCGCACGCGCCGCCATGGTTGCTCCCGATGAGACGACCTTCGATTACGTGCGTGGGCGCCGTTTTTCGCCGACGGGAACCGGCTGGGACAAAGCCGAGGCCTACTGGCGAACGCTCTCATCGGATCCAGGTGCCCGGTTCGATAAAGAGATTCTCCTCGATGCCGCGCGGCTGGTTCCTTTTGTGACTTGGGGAACCAACCCGGGCATGGTGGCGCCGGTGACCGGTCGAGTGCCACACGTGAATGGGGGGGATGACGGAAAAGCCACGCAGCAGGCTCTTGACTACATGGACTTGAGGCCTGACACGCCGATTGAAGAGATCCCCATCGATCGAGTCTTCATTGGATCCTGCACCAATTCGCGGATTGAGGATCTACGCGCGGCTGCGCGCGTCGCGCGCGGCTATCACGTGAACCCCAAAGTTCGTGCCATGGTTGTACCTGGATCGCAGGCGATCAAGGCGGCCGCAGAAAAGGAGGGCCTCGATCGCATCTTCCGTGACGCCGGTTTCGAATGGCGGGAGTCCGGTTGCTCCATGTGTCTGGGCATGAACCCGGACATCCTCCAACCGGGAGAGCGTTGCGCTTCAACCAGTAATCGCAACTTCGAAGGGCGCCAGGGGCGCGGCGGACGTACCCACCTCGTCAGCCCGATGATGGCGGCAGGAGCGGCGATTAAAGGCCACTTCACCGACATTCGTAAATGGAAGTTCCAGTGAGAGGCAGGATTGGATGAAACCGTTCCGCAAGCATAAGGGACTGGCCGTACCGCTCGATCGCGCCAACGTCGATACTGATCAGATCATCCCCAAACAGTTTCTCAAGCGGATTGAACGCACGGGTTTTGGCCAATTCCTCTTTCATGACTGGCGCAAGAAGCACGACGGCTTGCACAATCCTGATTTCGTGCTCAATCATCCCCGTTATGAAGGTGCGAGTGTGCTGATCGCTGGCAAGAATTTTGGCTGCGGCTCATCGCGCGAGCATGCGGTATGGGCGCTCTCCGATTTTGGCTTCCGCGCAGTCATCGGTTCCTCGTTCGCTGACATCTACGCTAACAACAGCACCAAGAACGGCCATCTCAACGTAATTCTTACCGAAGATGAAGTTAACCAGTTAATGCGTAATGCAGAGCGGATCGCGGGATATCAGCTGACCGTCGATCTTGAACAATGTCGCGTCAGCGACGATTACGGATTTGCTGCGAATTTCACCATGGATGAGTTCACTCGCCGCTGCCTGCTCGAGGGCCTCGACGACATCGGATTGACACTGCAGCACGAGTCCGAGATCTCTAAATACGAAGCCCAACATCCGGCACCATGGAAATAGTGGAAGCACCCAGCCGAGTAGCCCCCCTCATTTGACTCGCCTCGCCACGCTCGGCTAGCCTCAAGGGTTCAGCCTGAATTCTCGATCTTCTATGTGTTTCCTGCACAAATCATGGTTCACTCTGTGCCTGCTTGCGCTCACATGTTTCGCCCAGGCAGCCCCCCTGCGACCGGTGCATGCGCAGCACGCCATGGTGGCCAGCGTGCACGAACTCGCTTCGCGTGCAGGCGTCGAGATCATGCAAGCTGGAGGAAACGCCGTCGACGCTGCGGTAGCGACCGGCTTTGCCTTAGCGGTCGTCCACCCGCAGGCGGGGAATCTGGGCGGGGGCGGATTCATGCTGGTGCGGATGGCGGATGGCGCTACACACTTCATCGACTACCGGGAAAAGGCGCCAGCGGCTGCGACCGCCAATATGTATCTCGACACGCAGGGTAACGTCATCGAGAACCTAAGCCTTGTTGGATACAAAGCCGTCGGCGTACCCGGCTCGGTCGCGGGACTCGTCTTCGCCGAGAAGAAATATGGCAAGCTTTCGCTGGAGCGCGTGATGGCGACAGCAATCAAGCTTGCGCGCGATGGCTTTCCGCTTGCCTGGGAGGACGCTCGTGATCTCGAAGACTCCGACCTCGCGAAATTCCCCGAGTCCCATCGCATTTTTCAGCGGGGAGGACGCTTCTACCAGCAGGGCGAGATCCTTCGCCAGCCGGAATTAGCTAAAACGCTGCAACGAATTGCGAAAAATCCGGAGGACTTCTATCACGGCGACATCGCGCGTGAACTGGCCGCCGGCATTCAAAAGGGCGGAGGCTTGGTTACTGCCGAGGACCTTGCGAACTACGAAGTCAAAGAGCGCGAGGCCATCCGCGGCACCTATCGCGGCTATGACGTGATCAGCGCACCTCCACCCTCTTCGGGGGGGATCGCCTTGATGGAAATCCTGAACATCCTCGAAGGCTACGATCTCGCAAAAACCGGCAATCGCTCCGCGCAGACCATCCACTTCACGATTGAAGCGTTCCGCCGCGCGTTTTACGATCGCGCGGAGTTCATGGGTGATCCGGACTTCGCCAGGATTCCGGTGGCGCAACTCATTGACAAGCGCTATGCGGCGGGCTGGCGAGAGACGATTGACCCTGCGCATGCCAGTGCGAGTGCCGATCTGCGCCGCCCCGCAGTCTTTAACGAGTTGGAGCGCTACGCGGCAGCGCATCCACTCGCGCTGAGAGCCACTGCCGAGCCCGCCAACACGACGCATTATTCAGTTGTTGATCCTAGTGGAAGCGCAGTAGCCGTGACCACTACGCTCAACGACAGCTTTGGCTCGCGTGTCACCATCGAAGGCCTGGGCTTTCTGCTGAACGATGAAATGGATGACTTCGCCTCCAAACAGGGTGTGCCGAATACCTATGGCCTGATTCAGGGCCCGTCGAATGCCATTGGCCCAAATAAAAGACCACTCTCGGCAATGACGCCTACGATCGTTCTAAAAGATGGAAAATTATTCCTGGTACTGGGATCGCCCGGTGGCCCAACCATTATCACCACCGTCGCGAATATCCTTATGGGTGTCGTCGATTTCGGCCTCGATATCCAATCGGCCGTCAATGCGCCCCGCTTTCACAATCAGTGGCTGCCGGATGGCATTCTGGTGGAAGATCGGATTTCGCCCGACACTCTGGCCATCCTTCAAACTAAGGGTCACAAGCTGAAAGTGGAGCATTTCTTTGGCGATGGCGAGTGCATTGCTATCGATCCTCAGACCGGCGAACGGTTGGGCGCGAGTGATGGCCGCAATAACGGCAAGGCTGTCGGATACTAATTCGTTCGTGACTTAAGAGAGTAGACGATGCAAAAAGCGGTTTCGACATTTCTGCATGTGCAAGAGCGCCTGCATCCCGGAATTCTCGACGGATTGGCCCGCAGCGGCGCTCAGGCGATTGAAATTTTCGCAGCGCGCCAGCACCTCGACTATGCGAACCGCAAGCAGCATGTACGCGAAATCGCCGACTGGTTCAAGGCCAGCACCGTCCCGCTGCACTCCGTGCACGCGCCGCTATATGGAGATTATGAGTGGGGACGCGCGGGCGCTCCGCCGGTCAACATCGCATCCACCGACCGCGCCGGCCGCATCGAAGCGATGGATGAGATCAAGCGCGCACTGGAAATCGCGGAGCAGATTCCTTTCAAATTCCTGATCCAGCATATCGGCACGCCGAACGAATCATTCAGCGAGAAGAAGTTCGAAGCCGCCATCACTTCGGTGGAACATCTGCGCGCCTTTGCCAAGCCCCTTGGCGTGCGCATTCTCGTCGAAAATATCCCGAACGAACTATCCGCACCCGAGAAACTGGTCGACTTTATCCGTGCCACGCGCTTCGACGACCTTGGTATTTGCTTCGACTTCGGCCACGCTCACATGATGACCTCGGTGGAGCAGGCGTTCGAGATCGCCAAGCCCCTGATCCAGTCGACGCACGTGCACGACAACAACAAAGATAAAGACTCGCATCTCTGGCCGGGCGATGGCTCCATCGATTGGAAACAGGCCGTCGATCTGCTGCGCAGCGCTCCGCACGAGCCGCCACTGCTGCTCGAAATCGAAGGCGACGAAAAAGCAAGTCCGCTGGAGAAGATTCAGAAAACGTTTGAGAAGCTGGATGCGGAATAGCCAATGACCTTGCGGAAGCGCCAGCGCCCTGATTTCTTTGTCATTCCCATCGAAGGGAGGAATCTGTTTTTTGCAGGCGCGTGCGAGTCTGCCTGCGCCCACAGAGGGGCAGATTCCTCGCTGCGCCCAGAATGACAAATTCAAATGTGAGCGAGAGTTGAGATTCGAGCTGAGAACTGAGAACCTATGTCCCCAATCGCCACCATAGCCGAAATCGGCAAGTTCGATGGCCAGACGGTTACCATCCGGGGCTGGCTTTATAACCTCCGCGAAAGCGGGAAGCTCCTCTTTCCCATCTTTCGCGACGGCAGCGGGCAAATTCAGGGCGTCGTGCCCAAGAATGCCGTTGCTCCCGAGGTCTTTGATGCGCTTAAGGGTCTGACGCAGGAGTCAAGCGTCATCGTGGAAGGCAAAGTCCGCGCCGACAAGCGCGCGCCCGGCGGATACGAACTTGACGTCTCGAACGTGCAGGTTCTCCAGAAAGTCGCCGAGAACGATCCTTACCCGATCACGCCCAAGGAGCACGGTACTGATTTTCTGATGGAGCATCGCCATCTCTGGCTGCGCTCGCCGCGCCAGGCCTCGATCCTGCGCGTTCGCGCGGCCATCATCAAAGCGGCTCGCGACTTCTTCGATGATCGGGGCTTCACGCTCACCGATCCGCCGATCATCACGCCGGCCGCGTGCGAAGGCACGACCACGCTATTTCCAGTCGACTACTTCGAAGAACAGGCCTACCTCACGCAATCTGGTCAGCTGTATATCGAAGCTTCCGCCATGGCGCTCGGCAAGGTCTATTCATTCGGCCCAACCTTCCGCGCCGAAAAATCGAAGACGCGCCGCCACCTCACCGAGTTCTGGATGGTCGAGCCTGAAGTCGCCTACGCGACACTCGACGACTTGATGGATCTCGCCGAGCAGTTCATCAGCTTCCTCGTGAAGCGCTGCCTCGACACGCGCCGCAGCGACCTGCAGATCATCGGCCGCGATCTCACGAAGCTCGAGAAAGTCGAGCCTCCCTTCCCGAGCATCACCTACGACGAAGCTGTCGCCAAACTCCAGGAGGGGTATGCCAACGGTAAGCTCGAAAATAAATTTGAGTGGGGCGGCGACCTCGGCTCACCCGACGAAACCTATCTCTCCGCGCAATACGACAAGCCGCTCATGATCAATCGCTACCCAGCGAGCGTGAAGGCGTTCTACATGGAGCCCGATCCTCAGCGGCCCGAACTCGCTCTGTGCGTTGATGTGCTCGCACCCGAAGGCTATGGCGAAATAATCGGTGGCTCCCAGCGCATGGCGTCACATGAACTGCTGCTGAAGCGCATCCACGAGCACGGGTTGCCCGAAGAAGCTTTCAAGTGGTACCTCGATTTGCGCAAATTCGGCAGCGTGCCTCACTCCGGGTTCGGCATGGGAATTGAGCGCGCGGTGGCATGGATCTGCGGGCTCGAGCATGTGCGGGAAACGATTCCGTTCCCAAGAATGCTGCACCGGTTGTATCCGTAGCGCGGAATTTGAGCAGGCTCGGCGAGAAGATTTACGAATGGTGTCTTTGTGATTCTCTTGTAATCGAACTTCTGACCTATGACCCCAACTCCCAACACCGCTTTTAGCAGCGTTACTCCCAAGCAGATTCGCGTAATCGGAGTCCCGCTCGATCTTGGTCAGTCCCGACGCGGCGTCGACATGGGACCCTCCGCCGTGCGCGTCGCCGGTCTCGAGGCACGTCTCGAAGCCATCGGCCACGTGGTGGAAGATGGTGGCAATGTTCTGGTCGCCATCGCGGAACAGAAAAAAGAAGGCGCTGCCAACGCGAAATATCTAAAAGAAATCACCGCCACCTGCACCAAGAGCGCCGACCTGGTCGTCAAGACGCTCGAAGCCGGCAAAGTGCCGCTCGTTCTTGGGGGCGATCATTCTGTCGCCGCGGGAACCGTTGCCGGCGTCGCCGAGTTTTACCGTCGCCAGAAACAAAACATCGGTCTTATTTGGATCGACGCGCACAGCGACATCAACACTCCCGACACTTCGCCAAGCGGCAATGTCCACGGCATGCCGCTCGCCGCCATCATGGGACTCGGTCCTGCCGAACTGGGAAATATCTATGATTTCTCGCCCAAGGTGCGCGCCGAGAATTGCGTGCTCGTCGGCATCCGCGACGTCGACACCCACGAAAAAGAGAATATCCGCAAGGCCGGAATTGAAGTCTTCACCATGCGCGACATCGACGAGCGCGGCATGCGCACGGTGATGGAAGAAGCGCTGCGCATCGCAGGGCGAGGTACCGCCGGCTACCACGTCTCGCTCGACATGGACTGGGTCGATCCCGAGGATGCTCCCGGAGTTGGAACTCCTGTCTGGGGAGGCGCAACCTACCGCGAAGCCCACCTCGCCATGGAAATCATCGCCGATCACGGTCGTATGTTGAGCATGGAAATCGTTGAGGTCAATCCGGTTATAGACGAGCACAATCAAACGGCGGATCTTGCTGTCGAGTTGGCACTCTCGGCCTTTGGGAAGAAGATCCTATAACTCTTGGGCCGATCGTCCGAACGGCGCACCACTCTTGCGTTTCATGTTTTTACATCTGGGCAAAAGTGACAACTGGAGTCTTTCTTCTATTTCCTTTCTGCAATTGACCTCCCGTCCTTTCTGTAGGAGAATTTGCCGGATCGTGGGGTCTCCGTTGTAGTGTTGTGAGGTGCTTTGCATTGCTCCCACAGCTCCCCTCTCCGCGGAGGCAAAGGCTGTTCAACCAAGCCTCCAGCTCACGACAATCTGACTTACGGGTGGCCGCCTCGGCGTTTGTTTCCGAGTCGCGGTCGAAGAGCAACCTTTAGCCAAAGCAGTATGGGCCCGCAGTCACCTTCATAGAGATTCCCCTAAGTTTGCAAACTGAGGAGATGGTAGATGACGACCCTGAAGATTTCCCGAGTTGCGACAGGTTTCTTGGCGAGCACTTTGATACTAGCTGTACCCGCTCTCACCGTTGCCCAGACCACACCACCCCCAAAGAAACCTGCTGTTGCTACTCCCGCCAAACCGGCCCAGGCGAAGGCCGCCACAACTCCGGCCGCGACTACCGCCAAGCCGGTGGCTGCCTCGCAGACGACGGCGGCCAAGCCTGTCGCTGCTTCGCAAACCACCATGGCGAAGCCTGTCGCTGCTTCTCAGACAGCGGCGCGACCCGTCGCCGCTACGCAAACCAACACCGCCGTGCCAGCCACTACTTCCACGGGCCAGACTATGTATCAGCCCAACGGAGTTGCCACGCAGAATGTTTATCCGGCAACGTCTTCGGCAGGCTCTGTCACTTCTGTTCCGAACAACCAGCAACGCGGCGCAGTCGGGCTCGCGGGCGTTGGCTCTTTCCTGTGGGCCGATTGGACCGCGGTCGTTTACGGCTGCTGGCGCACCGGAACACGCGTCCTTTGTGACTTCGACACCAGCAAAACAAATCCTCAACAGGCCAACGCGAACCAGCTCTGGGGCAATCTGAACCTGGTCGACGATGGTGGCCGCGTCAGTCAGCGCCACAACGAGTTCTTCATGGGTGATGACGGCAGCCAATTCCAAACTGGTTACATCAGCCAAACTCCGGTACGTACGCTCATGGAATATGACGACGTGTCGCCGAACATCAATCATGCAACGCTCGTCCTCGCGAATCAGCGCGTGCAAAATGTTCCAATTAGCAACGTCGATCCCAGCCAGCCCGCAGGTTCTATCCCGGCGCGCGGTGCAGGCCAGGCTCCAGCGGCAGCAGGTGCGCCCAGTTCATCAGCACCCGGCGCATCCGGCAATCCGCTCGACCAGGCACAGAATGGGGTGAATAACGCACAGAACACCGTTAACAATGCTACTGGCCAGGTGAACGACCAGAAACAGAAGGCGAAATCGCTCTGGCAGTCACTGAAGGGCGCTACACAGAGTACGACCAGCCACTAAACAAACGCTAGATCGCGATTCAGAGGGTCGCTCCTCGAGTGAGGTGCGACCCTTTCCTTTTTTGCGAAAATGTTGCTGTCCTCGCATTTCAGTCGGTTGATCGGTGATCATTCCCCCGGGGTCAGGCGTTGGAGCGTCGCATGTCTAAAGCTTTAAAAAAAGTTGGCTTTCGTTACGTTGCCTGCCTCGCCACCGAGGTAATACTTTTTGCTTCTCTCCCTTTTGCGCAGAATTCCGCTGCCACAAACCAGGTTCCTGTCATGGACGGTGGCGCGGGATCCTGCTCGATCCTGCTCACCGTGACCGCGGACGGTAAGGCCGTACGGGCCGCCGACGTAAAGGTTCACGTGGAATACGGTTTCGGCGGCTTTCATCGGCTTGATCTGGAGGCCTATACGAACGACGCGGGAATGCTCAAGTTCACCGGCATGCCCGCGAAAGTGCGCCGCCCCCCGCTTGAGTTCCGCGCGTCGAAAGACCAGCTTTCCGGCATCGCTACTTGGGATCCCGCTACCGAGTGCGAAGGTAAGCACGATCTGCCTATGCAGAAGCAGGCAACATAATCAGCCGCCCCGTCGGAAGCCGCGAACACCTGAACCACGCGCTGTTCACACCCCCGAAGCGCTGGAGGTACCTAACCCATCACCGCATGAATTTGACGCCGCGTGGCGCGCCGCTCCACACTAAAAGCTCATGGCAAAGCTTCGAGTTGGAATCCTTTTTGGTGGACGCAGTGGTGAGCACGAAGTGTCGCTGCTGTCGGCAGCTTCGGTCGTAAATGCAATTGATTCGTCCAAATATGAAGTCGTTCCCATCGGTATAACGAAAGAGGGTAGATGGGTTACGGCCGGCGATGCCGAGCGGTTGCTCTCCGGCAAGGCCCCTGACGATGGTAAGCATCTGCGTGCCGGCGATCCTGATGCGACCCCTGGTGCCGCCGTTCTCGCGAGCGGGGAATCGGTGGTCGTTCCTCCAGAGCCAGCGCATCGCGCCGGATCGATCACCCCCTTCCAGACCGCCGCTGTGCTCGCACGTCGCGCGAGCGATCGGGCGATCAATGTTGATGTGATTTTTCCGGTACTTCACGGAACCTTTGGCGAGGATGGGACCATCCAAGGCTTGCTCGAACTTGCTGATATTCCCTACGTGGGCGCGGGCGTCCTTGGCTCGGCTGCCGGCATGGACAAGGACATCATGAAAGCCCTGTTCCTTGCCGCCGGGCTGCCCATCGTGAAACACGTCACGATCCTGCGCGGCGAGTGGGATGAGAATCCCAGGAAAACCGAAAAGCTCGTCGAGTCAAAGCTGAAGTACCCGATGTTCGCGAAGCCCGCCAACCTTGGCTCCTCAGTCGGCATTTCGAAGGCGCACAATCGCCGCGAACTCGGTCCTGCGATCTACGAAGCCGCTAAATTCGATCGCAAGATCGTCATTGAGCAGGGAGTCGGCGGCGTTAAGCAAAAAGCCCGCGAAATCGAATGCTCGGTGCTGGGGAACGACAAACCCGCCGCCTCCGTTCCCGGCGAAATCGTTCCGGGCAAAGAGTTTTACGACTACACCGCGAAATATCTCGACGAAGGCTCGGAGCTTATCATCCCTGCCAAGCTGACCAAAGCCGAAACCAAGAAGGTACAGGAACTCGCCATCCAAGCCTTTCGCGCCGTCGATTGCTCGGGCTTGGCGCGCGTCGATTTCCTGATGGATCCCAAAACGCGCAAGCTCTACGTCAACGAGATCAATACCATGCCCGGCTTCACCGCCATCAGCATGTACCCGAAGTTGTGGGGAGCGTCTGGCCTGGCGTATCCAAAACTGATCGATCGGTTGATCCAACTCGGCCTTGAGCGCCACGCGGACAAGAAGAAAAATCAGTACAGCCGGTAGGGAAGCGGAATGAGCCTTCTTTGCCCGCTTTTGAACTTCGCGGGACGGCAGAACGGCCTTCGTCCGCTCTTCCGCCTCTACCCTCAGTAAAAACCGTCTTGACCCGAAAATCTCCCGGGTGTATCGTCTCGCCGTTCGCAATTAAACGAAAGTGATCACAACTACTCGTTACTTTCGAACGAAATCAACGAGAGGCGGCGCGCCGCCTGGGAGGCTTCTGATCATGATCAGGTTACGCAAGAATTGGGCCCTCTCTTCTCGGAACATCGCTCTTAAGACCCTCTTCGCTGTGGTCGGCTTTTCAGGGGTGGCCTTGGGCGCCAACACCTATTATGTCTCCACCTCAGGTAGCGACAGCAACACTGGTACGTCCACCAGCACCCCCTGGCGTCATATTCAGTACGCGGCCAATCACGTCGCTGCCGGAGACACGGTCAACATCCTCGGCGGCGTCTATAACGAAACCGTGAGCATCGCCGCGTCCGGCTCGGCTGCCGCCGGTTCCATTACTTTTCAGAATTACGCAGGGCAGACCGCGACCATCGACGGCACCGGCATTACTCCGCCCAACGGCAACACTGGTCTAGTCACTATTGCCAGCCAGAGTTACATCATTTTGCGGGGACTGGAAATCCGGAACTACAAGACGACCACCACCAAAGCTACCCCGGTCGGCGTATGGGTGACCGGAGCGGGCGGCTATATTCAACTACTCAATAACCAGATTCACGACATCGTGACGACGGCCACCGGATGCAATGCCAATGCTCTCGGCGTGGCATTCTATGGAACCCAGGCGCCGGCCTCGCTCAACAACATCACCATCAGCGGCAACCAGATCTACAACATGAAAACCGGCTGCAGCGAAACCCTCACCCTGGATGGCAACGTCGATACCTTCACCATCACCAACAACAGTATTCACGACAACAACAACATCGGCGTCGACGCTATTGGCTTCGAGGGGGTTTCGCCGCAAGCGGCTTACGACCAGGCGCGGAACGGCTATATCGGAGAAAACACCATCTACAACATTACTTCACAAGGAAACAAGTCTTATTCCAGCGGTTGCTGGTGCTCCGATGGAATTTACGTAGATGGCGGGACCAACATCATCATCGAGCGCAATCTGGTTCACAATGTCGATCTCGGTATCGAGATGGCCAGCGAGCACAGCGGACACACCACCAGCTACGTCACCGCCCGCAGCAACCTCGTGTACTTCGGCAACTCAGCTGGTATCTCGATCGGTGGTTACGCCAAAAGCGTGGGCGGGAGTGATCATGTGACGATTGTCAACAATACACTCTATGACAACGATGGCAAGAATACGGGCAGTGGCGAATTTCAAATCCAGTTCCACGCCACCAACAACGTTTTCAAAAACAACATCGTCTCCGCTGGATCGCAGGCGCTGCTTGTGAACAGCTATACCGCCAACACCTCGAACCCTGCCGATGTCGATTACAACCTCTACTTCTCGCCCTCTTCGGCGACGAACGCGACCTTCGTTTGGGTCGGCAAAACCTACACCGGCTTCACGACTTATCAGACGAAAACCGGGAAAGACCCCGACTCGAATTATCTCGACCCGCTGTTCGTGAACGGCACAACGCCCGACCTGCATGTGCAAGCGACTTCGCGTGCAGTGAACGCCGGCATCAACCTCGGATCATCGGTGGTCGGCACGCAGGACTATGCCGGCAACGCGCGCGTTCAGGGATCGAATATCGATATCGGTGCGTACGAGCAGTAGCAGGAAAGATCGATCGGAAAAAAATAAGAATGCCGGAGCAGCATGCTTCGGCATTCTTTTCCTTCGCGTTCTTTGTGCACCCTCGCATGCTTTGCGGTTAAAAGCCTTTTTCTTAATCGACTAGACGAAGAAAGAATTTCGCGCTCGCCTCAGTTCGCCCGGTGAACCGGCGGCGGCTCGATCTCCGCATCCCCGTCTGTCCGCGGATCCGACGCGCCGTAATTTAGATTGCTCTTGTTGTCGTGAATCACGGCCTGCCCGCGTCCCATCGCGGTCGAGTATTCACGGTCAACCCGAAAGTGATCGCCCATGCTGGTTAGGCGCTCACGCACGCCAGGCGCCACTCGCGATTCAATGACCAGCTCGCATACCCCTCCATCCGTCACCGTAAACCGCGGCGCCTCAAGCGCCTGCTGAATGTTCATTCCATAATCGACAACATTCGAAACAAACTGCGCGTGCGCTAGCGGCTGGTTCGGTCCACCCATGATGCCGAACCCGATGTGCGTGTCTCCCTTTTCCATGAACGCCGGAATAATGGTATGAAACGGGCGCTTGTGCGGCGCAAGCACATTGGGCGATGCCGGATCGAGTGAAAACAAAGCTCCGCGATTCTGAAGCGCGAAGCCCATGCCGCGCACCGTGATGCCCGAACCAAATGCCGAATAGTTGCTTTGAATTAATGAGACGATGTTGCCCTCGCGATCCACAATCGAGAGATAAGTCGTGTCACTCATCGGAGGCTTGCCGGGCTGCGGATCGCAATTTGCCTTGTTCGTATCGATCAGCGTCGCTCGCTCTTTCGCATACTCCTTCGACAGCAATCCCTGAACCGGAACCTTCGCAAAGCGTGGATCAGCGTTATATCGGTACAGATCCGCATATGCGAGCTTCATAGCTTCAATCCGCAGATGCAGTTCGGCCGTCGTCAGCGGACCTTTCGGATCGGCAGGCTGCGTCTCCATCAGGTTGAGCATTTCAAGTGCGGCCATGCCCTGGCCGTTGGGCGGCAGTTCGTATACCGTCCACCCGCGATAGGTCGTGGAGACCGGTTCCACCCACTCCGGCTTGAAGTCGGCAAGGTCGGCCGCCGCCATCGGGCCGCCTAGTTCGTTTTCCGTCGACAGTATGGCCTTTGCGATCTCTCCTTGGTAGTATTCGTCGGCGCCGTGCTCCGCGATCAAGCTTAGCGCTTGCGCCAGATCGGGATTTCGAAAGATCTGCCCGACTTCTGGCGGCTTGCCCCCCGGTAGGTACACGCGAGCGCTTTCCGGATCCTTCGACAGCGGTTGATCTTCTCCCTGCCAAAAGCCATGAATGAGTTCCGGAACCGGATATCCCTCGCGCGCATAGAAGATCGCGGACTGAAACAGCTCGCGCCATGCGAGTTTGCCAAAGCGCCTGTGTAGGGCATTCCATCCAGCGACGGCTCCCGGCACCGTAACCGTATCAATGCCCGCCCCCGGCATCACCTTCAATCCCTTCGCTTTCAGATAAGCAGGCGTCAGTCCCTGCGGCGCCCACCCGCTGGAATTCAACCCGTATAGCTTGCCGCTCTTTGCTTCCCAATAGAGCGCGAAGAGATCGCCGCCAATCCCGTTCATCATCGGCTCAGTCACGCCCAGCGTCGCGTTCGCCGCAATTGCAGCATCGACCGCATTGCCGCCTCGCGCCAGCACCTCGGCCCCTGCCACCGAGGCCTGCACGTGACTGGTGGCGACGATGCCATAGCGCGTGATCACCATGGAGCGCCCCGTCGAACGATCCTGGGCGGTGGCGGGCAGTGGGAGGAAGGCGACGAGAAGGAAGATCGTAAGCCAGCAACGCATGCTTTTCCTTTCAAGGTAGGTGCGCATTGTCGAGGGCATGGAAGATTGGTGTCAAGAAGGCTGTAGAATCGGACAAAATACCAAGAGGAGGCGTTGCGTCTGATGGAAAGCCCAGGGACGAGTCCTCGCGTCTTCGTTCGGAAGTAGGGTTTCCCGACCAATCGGTCGGTCTTGACACTTCCCCCGGTGACCAGTACTATCTATTTCCAAGTTCGCCCGTTCGCGGGTGGACTTACATTTCATGCAGAGTGGCTGAGGGACGAGCCCTGTGACGCCACGGCAACCGGACCGGGATCATCTATCCCGGTGGCCAGGTGCCAACTCTCTCCCGGAATCCGGGGAACATGAGATTAGGTAAGCGGCTTTTCAGTTCCGCATTCCTATACCCTCTTTTCCTATTCCGGAAAAGAGGTTTCCGTTTTTACGGGACCTTTTTCCGGAGTCGCGGCGCATCCTCCAGGAGAATTTCAGGCTCGTCATTCGCTGCTCGCAGAACGTGAGCACGACGATGGCATCGTACGAATTGCGCTGTAGGGAATGTGGCAAAGCCTGGGGAAATCAGCCCCGTTCGATCTGCGACGATTGTTTCTCTCCTCTCGAAGTTACCTACGATTACGACTCACTCCGCGCTGAATTCACGCGCGAAAAGATCTCGACCCGCGCACCGAACATGTGGCGCTATGCTCCACTTCTTCCTCTTCCGGCGGACTATCGTCCTACGCTCCCTGTAGGATTCACGCCGCTCTTGAGCGCGCCCACGCTCGGCAAGGAACTTTGCGCCGGGAAGCTTTTCCTCAAGAACGATGCCGTCTGCCTGCCCACGCTGAGCTTTAAAGACCGCGTGGTCGCAGTCGCGCTCGCCAACGCGCGCAGCTTCGGCTTCGATACCGTCTCTTGCTCCTCGACCGGCAACCTCGCCAACTCCGTTGCCGCGCAGGCTGCGCGCAACGGCTTCAAGTCGTGGATCTTCATCCCTGCCGATCTCGAGCCCGCGAAGATTCTTGGCACACAAGTCTATGGCGCGAAGCTCGTCCGCATCGCCGGCAGCTACGACCAGGTGAATCGCCTCTGCTCGCAGATCGCCGACGAGCACCAATGGGGCTTCGTCAACGTCAACCTGCGCCCGTATTACGCCGAAGGCTCCAAGACCGTCGGTTACGAAATCGCCGAACAACTCGGCTGGCGTTTGCCCGACAACATCGTCTGCCCCATGGCCGGAGGCTCGTTGATCGTGAAGATCAAAAAAGCATTCGATGAACTGATCGCGCTCGGCCTGGTCGAAGCGAAGCCGGTGAAGTTCTTCGGCGCGCAGGCCTCAGGCTGCTCGCCAATCTCGACCGCCGTCAAAGCCGGCCGCACTGAAATCGAGCCCGTGAAACCCTCGACTATCGCGCGCTCGCTTGCCATCGGCAATCCCGCCGACGGCCATTACGCGATCAAGGCCATCAGCAAGTCTGGCGGTTGGTCCGAAGATGTGTCGGACGCCGAGGTCGTGTCCTCGATCCAGACGCTCGCCGAAGCCGAAGGCATCTTTACCGAGACCGCGGGCGGCGTCACTGTCGGCTGCGCGGCCAAGCTCTATCGCGAAGGCCGCATCAGCGCCGACGAAACCACGGTGCTCTGCATCACGGGAAATGGCCTCAAGACAACCGACGCGCTGGCCGGCAAGTACGAAGCCGAACAACCGATTGCCCCAAAACTGGCCGAATTCGAGCGCTACCTGCAGGGCACTTTAGACGTGCCGGAGACCGTGGAGGCGTAAATCGAGTGCTTTGAAAGGGCGCGGCTTCAGCCGCGCCGCACGAAGGGTCAAATAAGAAGGGGGGCTTTAGCCCCTGAGGTCAGGAGCACACCATGTCCATCACCGTCCAAATCCCCACCGCACTCCGCCGCCACACCGACGGCGTCGGCAAACTCGACTGCGCCGCCAGCAATCTGAACGACCTGTTCACGGTCCTCGACGAAAAGTTCCCCGCGCTCAAGCCGCACCTGCGCGATGAAGCCGGCCAAATACGACGCTTTCTGAACGTCTACGTGAACGAAGAAGACATCCGCTTCCTCGGCGGCCCGACCTACGCCTTCCAGGATGGAGATGAAATCCTGCTGGTTCCGTCGATCGCGGGCGGTTCTATGTAGGCGCAGACGCCCTCGTCTGCGCAGCGGAGCAAAGCTCCGCAGTATAACTCCGCTAGTAGAGTCGCTTCTCGCGGCGGCCGCATTTCCAAAGGTAAAGACATTTCGGAGAACGAAACCGCGTGACCTCGATTGCCGCAGATGGGTCGCAGATGATCAGGCCGTGTGTCGATACCGTAATGCGATTCTCCGACTCACTCACCGTCTGCCGATTTACCTCTTCCTCATCCATCGAGCAGCTTTCGTCAGGCATGAGATTGAAAATGTAGGTCAGCACCTGACGCCGGCTAGAAACGCAATGAGCGCATTCAAACAATGAGCGCTTAGCACTGTCGACGGAAGTAGGTATCAAAAGAGGTGGGCCACTAATAGCAGCAGTCGATTCCACCTTTCCCGTTGCGCCGATTTGAACCTCGATTTGGACTTCGCCAGAATCCGAGCCTGCCTCGCTATCGGCGGATAAACCGGCGGCGAAAGCCTCACGATTTTCACCGAGGCCATCGACGCATCCTGACTCGGTTCTTGCGCCGAAGCCGCTCCACTAATTTCGCATAGCGCGATTAAGATCGCGACCACCTCGCGCCGCATCTCCTACTTCTCCTTCTTCTCCTGCCGCACCGTCAGCACCGGCACCATCGACAGCCGCACCACGCGCTCGGCCACCGACCCGAACACCAGGCGTTCCAGCCCCGTCGATCCGTGCGTCGCGATGACAATCAGGTCGGCATCTTCTTTATCCGCGATCGCCACAATCTCATCCGCCGCCGCGCCATGCCCCACCATCGCCCGCACCTTTACCTTCGCATCGATCATGTCCCGCTGCACCTCTTCCAGGTGCTTCTCCGCATCCAGGTGCAGATAGCGCTCGTACTCCGGGACCTTGAACACATAATTCGGATCGGGCGGCGCTGTCGGCACGACCGGTACCACATTCACCAGTAGCAACTCCGCGCCAAAATGCAGCGCCAGTTCATTCGCGACTTTTACGCACGTACATGCCGGCGCGCTAAAGTCCGTGGGGCAAAGAATCCTTTTCACAGGCAGCATGGGGCTTCTCCGGAAAGCCTGCATTATAGCCGCTTGCCAGCCGAACCTGTCTTGCCGCCGGCAGCCGCCGGATTTATAGTCGATCTAACTCTTTAGTTAACGCGAGGAGGATCCGCGATGCCCCGCAAGCCCGCGCCCCGGCTTGGCTCCCGAGGCCAGCCGGACCAGAGTAAGGCCGCCATCCTTCAAGCCGCTATCCGCGAGTTCGCCCGCGAAGGCTTGTCCGGCGCTCGCATCGACACCATCGCCCACGCCGCCAAGGTCAACAAAGCGCTCCTCTACTACTACTACACCGACAAAGACACGCTCTACGGCGAGACGCTCAACTATGTCTTCCAGATGCGCGCCGAACGCCTAATCGAAGTACTTCGGGAAAACGTCTCACCCGGCGAAAAAATCCTGCGCTACATCGGCGCCTTCTTCGATTACCTGGTCGAGTTCCCCTATCACCGCGACATGATTCAGCGCGAAGTCCTTGTTCTCGAGCGCAAGTCGCAGATGAAGCGCGTCATCCAGCGTTTCGTGAAACCGCTCTACGACGAGCTGCATAAAATCCTGAAAGATGGCATCGCCGCCGGCACCTTCCGTCCGGTCGACCCCGCGCAATTCATTCCGATGATGGGCGCGCTGGTCATGCAGTACTTCGGCAACGCTGCGTTGATGAAACTGATCACGAAAGAAGACCCGATGCATCCTGAAAAACTCGCCGCCCGCCGCGCGGCTCTTCTCGACTTCATCGCCGCTGCTCTTTTCGAGCACACCGCCGTGCACCGCGATGCCGACAGCTACTAGGTCCGATGCCAACCCCCCGGTGTGTTTTCCGCAACCAAGTCGAGGATTCCGGGAACTTTTTCCCACGCCGTGGTTTCCGATATCCTAAAGACCTATGACACTCATGGATGCGAAGGAATTCGATTTCGCGCGCGCCCGCCGCCGACGTCTACTGATCTCGACCATCATCTTCGTCATCCTGATGATCGCCTTCCTCGCCTGGAATTTCCGTTACTGGCCGGAAGAAAAAATCGTCGACCGCTTCTTTGACGCCCTTCAGAACAAGCAATACGAAACCGCCTACGGCATCTGGTTTCACGATCCTGACTGGCAGCAGCACAAGGAGAAATACGGGCAGTATCCCTATAACGAGTTCTATCAGGACTGGGGCCCCGGCGGAGAATGGGGCTTGATCAAGTCCCACCGTGTCTACGCGTCCGGTACGCCGAAAGGCGGGGGCAGCGGCGTCATCGTGGAAGTTATCGTGAACGATCGCTCTGAACACGCCCGCGTCTGGGTGCAAAAGAACGATAAGACGCTGACCTTCTCACCATATTGATGACCTCGAGGGTGCCCCATTCAAGCGCGCCCTTTGCGCTTGAGTGGGGATTTGATCCTGTTTGTTTCGCGGGAGTGAGGAGGGAGCAATTTACCAACGGCCCACGCTGGCTGAATGCTGAATTCCGTTTCCTATGCCGCTGCTTCCGCCAGCTTCGCCAGCGTCTTCTCGAGCGACGCCTGATCCTCAACATTCACTGCTGTCTTCGACCGATCAATCTGCCGCATCAGCCCGCACAGCACTTTTCCGGGCCCAAGCTCGATGAACGTATCCACGCCCTGGGCAATCAAAGCCCGCACCGATTGATCCCACTTTACCGATCCGGTCACCTGCCGAACCAGCGCATCGCGGCTCGCCGCTCCCGACGTTACCAACGCCGCATCCACATTGCACATCACGGGCAGCGACGGGTTGTTGAATCTCAAAGCCTGCAAATCGACCGCCAGCCGATCCTGCGCAGGCTTCATCAGCGAACAATGGAAAGGAGCACTTACCGGCAACAACTTCGCGCGCTTGGCGCCGCGTTCATCGGCGAGTTTCGCCGCCCGTTCCACCGCCGCCGTATTTCCCGAAACCACAATCTGCTCCGGCGAATTGATGTTGGCCGGCTCGCATACTTCGCCCTGCGCCGCATCGGCACACGCCGCCGCCACTTTCTCCAGGTCCATGCCGAGAATCGCCGCCATCGCGCCCACGCCTGCCGGCACGGCTTCCTGCATGTACTTGCCGCGATTGCGCACCGTGCGCACTGCATCGGCAAATGACAACGTTCCCGCCGCCACGTGCGCCGAATACTCCCCCAGGCTGTGACCCGCGACGAACGACGCCTTCAGTCCCTTCTCGCTCGCTACGCGCCACGCCGCCACCGACGCCGTCAGAATCGCCGGCTGCGTGATCTCCGTCATGCGCAGCACGTCCTCCGGCCCTTCGAAACAAAGCTTCGTGAGCTCAAAGCCCAGCGCCGCGTCGGCCTCTTCAAATGTCTGCTTCGCAACCGGAGACCGCTCGGCCAAATCCTTGCCCATGCCGACCGCCTGCGAACCTTGTCCGGGAAATAGGAATGCAATGCTCATAGATTTGTTGGAAACCGCGATCCTCAATTCCTTTTACCGTGAGAGGAGCCGCCGGCTACGGGCCGCGATTTCAATGATCTTGTCGCGCCTGGCATCCACGAGATCCGCGTTCATCCGTGGGAAAGAAGCTAACTATGTCGCCGCGGTTACCGCAGCCGGGCGCGGTCGGATCGCCGCCAGCCCCTTCTCGATCTTCGCGTTCACTCCGCTGTTTGCGAACTCCGACGCGACCCGTACCGCATTCTTGATGGCGTTCGCATTTGACGACCCGTGCGTGATGATGCAGACACCTTTGATGCCCAGTAGCGGCGCGCCACCGTATTCCGTGTGATCCAGCCGCTTTTTGAAATCGGCAAACGCGCTGCGCGATAGTAGAGCGCCCACTTGCCGCGTGATGGTTGCCTTCAATGCTTCTTTGAGAGTCGCCCGCACAAGATTGGCAACGCCCTCGGAAGTTTTCAAAGCCACATTGCCGACAAACCCATCGCTCACGATGACATCGACTTCGCCGTTATACAGATCGCGCCCTTCCACGTTGCCCACGAACGTCAGCGGAAGCTGCTTGATCAACTGGAACGACTCGCGGGTCAACTCGTTGCCCTTGGTTTCTTCTTCGCCGATCGACAGCAGTCCCACGCGCGGCTTCGCTGTGCCGAAGATGGAACGAAAATAAATTTCGCCCATCACTGCAAATTCTTCGAGATTATTCGGTTTGCAATCGACGTTCGCGCCCACATCGAGCAGCATCGCGCCCGTGCCAAGCGCCGTCGGAAACACCGCTGCCAGCGCCGGACGATCGACACCGGGCAACGTCCCTAGCGTAGTCTTCGCCGTAGCCATGGCCGCGCCCGTGTTGCCCGCGGTCACAAAGCCGCTCGCTTTGCCGTCGCGCACCAGGCGCACGCCCACCTTCATGGAGGAGTCGCGCTTGGCGCGCACCGCCTCCACCTTGTCTTCCATGGTGATGACTTCGCTGGCGTGAACCACTTCGATGGGAAGCCCGCGTGCAAAGCGATGGCGGTCGAGTTCGGCTCGTACCTGCTGCTCGTTGCCGACCAGCAATACGCGGATACCCAGCTGTCGCGCAGCCAGGATCGCGCCCTCAATCTCAGGCTTGGGCGCCTTGTCCGAACCCATCGCATCCAGAGCTATGACGCTAGGCATGGAGTTCGGCGAGAATTAGCTGGATTCCTCGACTTCGACCACTTCACGGCCCTTGTAATAGCCACACTTCGCGCACGCGCGGTGCGGCATCTTCTTCTCGTGGCAGTTGGGGCACTCAGAAAGCGAATGCTTGGACAGGGAATCGTGCGCACGCCGTGTGGAGGTGCGCTTCTTGGAATGACGCCGTTTCGGATTAGGCATTTCAAAAACCTCTTAAGAGCAGGTTTCAAAGTTTCAAGGTTTCAGGGTTTCAGGGTTTCAAAGTTGAGACTCGGCGCTGCAACTTGCCATGCTCGTGCACTTGGAAGTCTCTTAATCCTGAGCTCCGAACCGAACCATGTCTTTGAACCTGAATTTTATTGGCCCGAGACGAAGATCAAACACAAAGCGTCACAGCATCAAACGCTAACGCTTACCGCTCAACCTCGAACTCTCAGGCCTTTCAACTTTGAAACTATGAAACCTCTGAAACTTTGAAACCTAGGTTAGCTCTCCATCTTCCCGCGAATCTCTTTCAACGCCGCCCAGCGCGGATCTCCCGTAGGCTGGGTGCACGCGCACAGCTCGGCATTCCGATTCTTGCCACACACCGGGCACAATCCCTGGCAGTCCTCGCGGCACAGTACCCGATATGGCGCAGAAAGCAGAACCTGCTCGCGAAGCACGTCCTCGAGCAGCAGCCCCTCGCCTCGGTAGTACCCGATCTCCGCCTCGGCCGCGGTCACCGAAAGTTCTTCCTGCCCGGCATCCGTCCCTTGGGGGCGATACAGCAGGTCGAACTTCCGATTTACGTCCTGCATCACCGGTTCTAAGCAGCGTGCACAGGGCAACTCGAGGCCGGTCTGTAGCTCTCCGGCCAAACGGATGTCCTTTATAACCTGATGTTTACCGTGATGCTCTTCCACCAGTTGCGCTCGTCCGCTGGTCGTCAGCAGTGCGCGCTGGCGCACGTCAGCTCCCAAATCAAGCGCGCCCGGCGGTAACGTCTCCTGGAAATCGACAGGATGCAGCTCCAACTCTCGGATTTCGATGAACATCGGGAACCCTCCGCGCCCACCCAAGATACCGCGAAGGCCTGCGGAAACACGCCCAGAGGCGTAAGTTCTCCAGGGAGCAATACTTAAGAATAAAGGCGGGAAAAGGAGGTGTCAAGAAACGCGGTAGACTCCCCGCACTCCCTACGTTTGGCCCACCCGGCGGTTTTTACTTCATATTATCCAGGATCGATCCAACGATGCCGCCGACCACGCCGCCGCCGACCGCTTCTTTCGTTGGCTGTGTCGGGAGATATTCCATGATCTGGTGCGCAAGGCGCGCGATTGGCAAGGTTTGCAGCCAGACACGGCCCGGCCCTGTGAGCGCCGCCAGAAACAAGCCGTCGCCCCCGAACAGGATGTTCTTGATGCCGGGAACGGTCGTGATCTGAAACGACACGCTCGACTGAAACACGCCCACGTGCCCGGGATGCACGCGCAACGTTTCGCCTGGGCGGAGATCTTTCACGATCAGCTCGCCCGAGAGTTCAAACCATGCGGTACCGCTGCCATACACATGCTGCAATAGAAATCCATCGCCCCCGAAGATGCCGGCGCCCAGCGACTGCTGGAAGCCAACGCCGATACCTACCTGCGAAGTCGCGCACAGAAAGCCGTGGCGATGCACCATGTATTCCATCCCAGGTCCGACCTGTGCCGGCACGATGTGCCCCGGAACTTTCGTGGCGAAGGCCAATTCGCCCGGGCCGCCAACAGCGCGGTACTCGGTCATGAAGAGCGTGCCACCGCCCGCCACCCGGCGCAGCACACCGAATAGGCCGCCGCCTCCGCCCATCTGAGTGTGTGTCGTCAGCTGGATGGAACTGCTCATCCACGAAAGCTCTCCAGCTTCCGAAATAATGGCGTCGTTTGGATCGAGAATGAATTCAAGCACCGGCATGGTCGTACCGACGATCTGGCTCTGCATGAGAAGCTCCGGATAGAATTCGAGATGGCGAACGCTGCTGGCCCCAAAGGGCCCGCGACAGCGCAGTATACAAGGCGGGGGAGGCATGTCCAACAAGCGCGAAGATGGCGCGGGTCTCCTACGGCATCTTTAGGCCCAGCGCTTTCACCGTCAGCTCGTCGACGACCGTTTTCCCATTCGCTTTACTGACCACGCCGAAGCCGCCACTGTAGTCCCACATCGCCCAGCCCATGTCGTGCCTCTCGAGTGCCGTGCGTACATCGGTGAGCCAGCGAGCTCGGTCGCCTGGCTCGGCCGCTTTTCGGTAGACCCCGAATTCGTTGCACGTGATGACGACTCTGTGTTCGCGCGCCCATGCTTCGACCTGCGTGACCTCGGTATCGATGCGCGTCGCATCCCAGTGATCCATGCCGTAACGGATCACTGGCAACCGGTTCACCGAGTCAGGGATATTCGCCGCGGTTGTTGCGGCTAATGCTGGATTTGACGGATAGGACAGGCCGCGTACGAAATGCCAGTAGTTGACACCCCAAGTCGCGCCTTGATGCGTAAAAATGTGCGGTTCGTAGAAATGAAAGTTGTAGATCACATTCGAATCGCGTAGCGGATCGAGAAAGATCAGGTCGTCGTTGTCGGACCAGCGCGCACCCGCAGCAATGATTGTGTGTCGCGGAGCACCCTCGCGGATAGCAGCCGCCAGCTTTGACTCCACACCATACCATCGGTAGCGGTCCTGCATCTCGGGCTCATTCAGTATTTCGAAGAACACGCGCTCAGGATCAAGCGTCGAGTAGTGTTTCGCAAAAGCTCGCCAGTAATCGGTGAACTCCTCGACGAACGCGTCTTCGTGCGCGAGTTTCTGCTTGAAGTCGCTGTCGGGGTGGATATCGATCACGACTGCCAACCCATGATCGAGAATCGACTTCACCGCCGCATCCAGATACCCGAGGTACTCAACGGGAATCTCGTCTGCGCGATTGTGCCGGAACATGGGTGCCGGGTTGACGCTCAGACGCACGTGATCGAAGCCCATCTTTTGAATCAGGGCGATGTCCTCGGGAGTCGTCCAGGCCTGGAAGTGCTCCTGGGTGTAACCACGCGGATCGTATACCTGTGCGAACCACTCGCTCAGGTTGATGCCGCGACGCAGACTCCTTGCACGTTGCGCGGGCAGCGGAGAAACAGTGTTTTGGGCCCTGCCGCGGCTGTCCACACCGAACAAGGCCATTGCCATCGCCACGAGCACAACCGTTCCTTTTATCTTCATAACAATGTCGAAAATGGTAAGCGCAAGCCTGCCAAAAGCCAAACTTCCGGGAGCACCCTCCGTTCGAACCACCTTGGCCCGCACACCACCGCGAAGACCGGATTGCGTTGGAGCCGCCGACTGCTAAACTTGCCGCAATGCACTCAGGATTTGCCACATCGGAAGGTACGGTGCGCTATCGTAACCGCTTTCCTGCCTTTGCCGAGGCGGGACATTTCCGACAGGCGGCCCAAGTCCCCGGAGTGCGCGAATTATGGTGCCCCTCGATCGGACTCGGAACCTACCTGGGGGAACCCGACGAGCGCGCTGATCGTGATTACGTCGATGCCATATCCGAGGCCCTCGCCTCCGGAATCAATCTTCTCGATACCGCCATAAACTATCGGCATCAACGATCGGAACGCAATCTCGGCGAAACGCTCGCCAAAACGATCGCTGGAAAGGTCGTCCGTCGCGACGAGGTGGTCGTCTGCACGAAGGCAGGCTACCTTTCTTTCGACGGCAACTTGCCCCCCGATCCGCGCCTGTACTTCATGAAGGAGTACGTAGAGCCCGGTATCCTCGATCCTCGCGATCTCGCTGGCGGCAGCCATTGCATCGCGCCACGCTATCTAATGGACCAGATTGAGCGCTCGCGAAAGAACCTCGGCCTTGAAACCATTGACGTCTTTTACCTCCATAATCCGGAGACCCAACTGGCCGACGTCTCTCGCGAAGAATTCAACCGGCGTATCCTTGAAGCTTTCTCAGCGCTTGAAGTTCTTGTGAAAGAAGGGAAGATTCGCTACTACGGCATGGCAACATGGAATGCCTTTCGGGTGCCTGAGAGCGCGCGAGACTTCATCCATCTGGAAGAAGTCTGCGCACTGGCGAAACAGGCAGTCGGGGCCGAACATCATTTCCGTTTCGTTCAATTGCCGTTCAATCTTGCGATGCCTGAGGCATTTGTCATGAACAACCAGGCCGTGCAGGCGAAGCACATGCCGCTCTTGCAAGCGGCCGCTCGACTCGGCGTCGCCGTCGTCGGCAGCGCCAGCCTGTACCAGGGGAGATTGGTCCATGGCTTGCCGGCTTATGTGCGTGAGCGCTTGGGATTTAAGTCGGATGGCGAGAATGCGCTTCAGTTTGCCCGTTCGGCCCCCGGGTTGTTAACCGCGCTAGTGGGGATGGGGCAGCGCGAACATGTCGAGAAAAATCTAAAGCCCGCGCTGGTGCCGATTGCGCGGGCCGATCTCTGGGAAAGTCTCTTTCAGCGCCAGGCTTGAAACGAGCCAAGCGTCTTTACGTACCGCCCTACTTCAGTTCCTGGATCTTTGACTGCGCAAGCGCGCCCGCTTCCGATCCCGGATTTTCTTTCTGAATCTGCTCGTAGATATGTTTTGCTTCCGCAGGTTGTTGCGAGCTCTCGTATAAAGCGGCCAATTTGAGTTGCGCGGCCACCCGGCTGACGGTCATCGTCGGCTTGTCGGCAAGTTGCTTGTATAGATCGAGTGCTTCTTTGGTGCGATTCGTGTTGGCGTAGAGCGTGGCCAAGGCCATTTTGGCGAGCGCGGCGAGATCAGCATTATGAATGTTTGCGACTTGCTTCAAGCTGGCTTCGGCAGCGGTGTTGTCGCCTGCGTTCAGCGCAGTTGTTCCTAAAAGATAGCGCGCCTTGTCCGCTGTTCCCGTATGGGGATACTTGTCAATGATCGTCTGCAGTTGCTTGCGCGCGGTATTCGAGCGCTCCTGTGCGGAAGTGAAACTGGGGAAATCCGGCTGCGGGGGCGTGCCTGCGGGCCGAATGGGTGTCTCGAGTGTGCGTACGGCCTGGGTCAGGTCGAGGCTGGCCTGCTCATCCTGATGATTGAGGTAGAACAAAATGCCAAAAATGGCAAGCACCACCACGGCCGCCACACTGATACCGACGATGAGCTTATTCTTGTGTTCCACCGTCCAGTCGACCGCACTTCCGGCGGCTTCAATGGTGGTCCGGCTGAACTTGTCTTCCTTCAACGAATGGCGGGTTTCTGCGCGCACAACTCCCCTTCTCGGCTGGTCAATGAATCTACAAACAGTCAGTCTATCAGTGGCAAAAGGGCAGCGTCAAAACGCCATGGAAGCCCCAAATTTCGGCGATTTGGGCGAATCGCTTGCGCAGGGAAGCGAAAGGCCGCCTCATCGAGGCGGCCCATGATCTTTGATATGGCCTGCAGGTAGCTGCTTGCCGTCTGGAGCTAGCGCGACTGCTCTTCGAGCAGTCCCTGTTCCAGCTTCTCCTGACATTCGATGCAGTGGCGGGTCCACGGTACAGCTTCCAACCGTTTCGGATTGATCTCCTTCGCACACGAAATACACTCGCCGAAGCTTCCTTCGCGGATGCGCGACAGCGCGTTCTCCACCATCTGCAGGAGTTGCCGCTCATTGTTGCTCTGATGAAAGAGAAATTCCTTGTTATAGGAGCTAGCGGCCTTGTCGGCGATGTCCTGCGTGGACTCTTCGTCGGCGGTGCGGCCATCCTGCTCCGTGCGAGTGACCGTCCGGTGCAGTTCTTGTTGCCGCGTCTCCAGCTTCTTCTTGAAGTATTCCAGTTTTTTCTTGTCCATAAGTCACTCTCCGCCGGAGGAGTACGCTCCCGCAGCGAAAGTCGTGCACAAACCAAACGACGATCATATGCGCTCAATTTGAGATGCGTCAACCTCTCGAAAACCTGAGTTGCCCTCAAAACAGGCGGTAGGAGGCCCGAGTTGGGAATTGCCTCACCGTGGCAGGGGATGGGTCATGTTGGCCAGAGCGTAAGCCATGATTGCCATAGCAGCGGCGTTCTCACGCAACGACTTCGGATCGACTTTGTCCAGGGTGTCGGCCGCCGTGTGGTGATAATCGAAGTAAGTTCGCCCGTCTTGCATCACCCCCAGCGTCGGCACCCCGGCTTTTGCCATTCCCGCCAAATCGGCACCTGGGCTGAACTCCACCGGGCTGAGAAGATTGCTTCCGAAAGCCACCAGCACCTCCTGCACCGGACGCAGGATTTCGATATCCGAGCGATTCATCTTGACGTCGAAGCCGAGCGGATGCCCGGCGCCTAGATCGCTTTCGATGGCCGCAACATGATTGGGGAATTCTTTCGTGTGCGCGGCCGTATAGGCCTTGCTTCCCGCCCCGCCGTTCTCCTCGTCCATCCAGGCCACAACGCGTATCGTGCGCTTCGGATGTAGGTGTGCCTGCTGCAGAAGCTGCGCGGTCTCCATCGCCATCACCACGCCAGCGGCATCGTCGAGCGCGCCCGTTCCCAGATCCCAGGAGTCGAGATGCCCGGACACGACGACAATCTTGTCCGGCTCCTCGCTGCCTCTCAGATCGGCAACCACGTTGTAACCTGAGGTTTCAGGCAGAGTCTGCGGCGTTAGCGTCAGATGAATGCGGACCGCACCTTGCGCGGCGAGATCGGCGATGAGTTCGGCGTCTTCGGCGCTGACCGCGCCGGCGGGAATTCCGCCGGGCGCACTCCAGCCCGTGTGCGGAAGCCGGTACGCTGCCCCCCCGGCGGAACGCGTGAGGGATGCGACCGCGCCTAACTCAGCCGCGGCGCGTGCGCCCATTCCTCGATAGACTACCGACTCCGCATACGCATCCAGCGCGTGCCCGGCTTCAGCTTTCTGCTGGTCGAAGGGAAAATCGAAAAGCACGATCTTGCCTTCTACGCGTGAACGTCCGAGATTGCTGAGTTCTTCGAAGTTCCGCACCACCACTACTTCAGCCGTCAGTCCACTCTGGGGCGTTGCCGTGCTTCCGCCTAGTGCGGTTACGACAATCTTTTGTCCGGCACCGGAGACCTGACCCGGATATTCGACAAGCTCCGCGGTCTCGGCTCCGCGCACCCAGTGCGGAACTTTCGCTTCCTCGAGGCGAACCTCGAGACCAAGCTCGCGCAGTGCGCTGGCAACGTATTCGGCCGCGGCTTGTGCCTGCGCCGATCCGCTCGGCCGCGGACCGATGTTTTCTGTGATGTGCGCGAGTTGC
>Ga0335069_10000942_pt1 | contig 46875 bp, 63 predicted proteins | sample Lox_Sample_11_FD_206714 | JGI IMG/M metagenome (GOLD analysis project Ga0335069, IMG submission 206714) | Soil microbial communities from Loxahatchee National Wildlife Refuge, Florida, United States - Lox_Sample_1.1 | ecosystem: Environmental > Terrestrial > Soil > Wetlands | place: USA... | reverse complement strand
GCAACCCCACCGGTGGCGATGAAGGAGCCGGAACGATCAACGTCGCCAGCAACTACTACGTTCAGGGCTCCGCGATCGCTATCGCTACCAGCGGAACCTTCACCCTCACTTACAGCAGCGGGTGCAGTTCGGGCTCGGTCGCACCTACGTTCTCGTATGTAATCACTGGGCAGGTTGCCGTCCTCACTGTCACCGGCGGGACGCTGACATGCACCACAACGAGCTCTTCTGGTATTATCATGACCGGCTTGCCGGTGGCACTGCAGCCCGCCTCAACGCACTATGCAGGCACGGAGTTGGAGAATGGTGGCGTGCCTAGCTTCGGGTTTTTCAAAACCACCGCTAGCAGCGGCACGGTCACTCTTGCGCTAGCGACCGGGACGTTCAGTGGCGCAGCGGGGATCTTCACCAACGGAACGACTTTTGCTACGGCGTTGAACTAACATGAACTACTTCGATCGAGCTTTCGCTATCGTGGTAGGAGAGGAAGGAGTCTTCTCCACCGACCGCTCAGACCCAGGAAACTGGACCTCTGGCAAGGTTGGTGAAGGAGAGTTCAAAGGGACTAAGTACGGGATTTCAGCCGCCGCCTATCCTGACCTAGATATTGCTAGTCTAACCTTAGATACTGCTAAGTCCCTTTACAAAAGGGACCGTTGGGATTACTGTGGCTGTGACGCAATGACCTGGGCTAGGGCGATTTGTGTGTTCGACTGTGCAGTGAACCAGGGTCAGAACTTCGCTCGAACCCTACCGACCGATCCAGTTCAAATAATGACCATGCGAGCGATGCGCTATACGCACTCACCACTCTGGCCTAGAGATGGTCACGGGTGGATTACCAGGCTGTTTACTATATTTGCCCAAGCGCAAAAGGTTTTGACTTAACACAAGGAAATCACTATGGAATGGTTTGCGAAGAATGGAGACAAGGTTTTGTCTTTAGTAACGGTAGGCCTAGGTGCTGTTACTATGAATGCTAGTTCGCTAGGACTTGACCCTAAAGCTATGGCTTGGGTACTGCTGGCTGGTACTCTAGCTACGGCTGCCCATACGCTTTTTTACCCCAACTCGGCACCGCCGAAAGGACCTTGAAGATGAGTAGTTCTACACCTAGCCCGGCTCTGGTTGCTGCGGCTCCTAGTTTGATTTCTGCCCTGGAGGCGGTTAAGCAGTTCCGCCAGGACATGGGCGCTGACCCACTCAAGTGGGCAGTGAATTTTCCTGGCGCAGAGTTAAAGCTGGTAGGCCAGCTGGATCTGCTGGCACCGGGTCTTTTGGTTGCTGAAGGCACCGCCTTGGGTAATGCTATCGATGCTAAGATCGATGCGGGTATTGCCAACCTCAAGGCTTTGTCTGAACCAGCACCGGCACCTACACCAGCACCGGCGGCATGAAAATCCACCTGATCCACGGTATCCACACCACGGAGGACAGCCCCGTTAAGGGGCTGATCCCCTACCTAACCGCCAGAGGATTTAGAGTTGCTTATCCTGAATATGGTTACGAGCTGGCGGTCGAAACACGCATACTGAATCCTATTATCGAAGGAGTAATCGAGCCTTATGTTGATTTGGAAGATATCCTTATTGGACATTCTAACGGCTGTGCAATAGCCTATCACCTTATCCAGAAGAACCTGGTGGTTGGTGGAGCGGTATTCATTAACGGAGCAATCGAACAAGAAATTAAACGACCACCGACCTGTGGTTTCATTGATGTCTATTATAACCCTGGGGACCAGATTACTGAAGTCGCCAAAGTAGCTGAGGAATTCGGAATCGTCGATGAAGCTTGGGGTGGTCTCGGTCATGGTGGGTACCTCGGTAGTGATCCATCAATCAAGAATATTGATTGCAGCAAGACTGTTGGACTACCTGTTTTGAAAGAACACGGGGACTTTTTTAGCCCCCAGAATTTAAAGTCCTGGGGACCCTTTTTGGCAGACAGGCTAGCCCGCCAACAGACCTGAAGGCTTGTCTGCCAGACCGCCGGGCGGTTGACCATTGGCTGAGCGAACAAGCTCAACCACTTCCTCGACAGTTTCCATGACCTCGAACCCCATCATGCCTTGGGGGGTTTGGATTCCAGTTTGAATCTTGGTGCACAATCCACCCTGGCCCTTGCTAACGAAGAGGATCAGGGTGGATTCTACTGCTAGGGGTGTTTTGCCGATGACGCCGGTGAAAAGAACGAGAGGCATAGGGGGACTCCTACTGTACGTGGATTATACGAACCATAACATACGTGGGTTATTTTGGTTGCCTAGCTACCAAAATAGAACTATTACCAGGACCTGGAACTATAGAGATAAAGCCAGCCGACTGTGCACCTTTGACAATCGCCTCGAAATTACGCGAATCCGGGAAAGCTGAGTGGACATAGGCATAGGCGGCGGCGTAGGAAACCTGGCCTCGCTTGTGGACGAAGCGAATAAAGCGTTCTGCTTGTACCGAGGTCTCTGTTCGCCCAATTCTAGCAAATACCTTTGCCATATCCAACTCGAGGTCTGTAACCATCGTATTGGCGAGCGCCAGGTCATCACGTGTAATGACCCGCTCATCTCTCTGCGCAGCTGAAAGAACGAGGGCAGTCTTGTGTATATGGGTTTGCTTGCGCGCGAGGTAACCGCCGAACCTGTCGTCGTCCAACTCTGGTGGACGGTTTTTGTAGTGATGGTCGTACCATTCTTTACCATACTGCTTGGCCTCAGGGTCCAGGTGGTAGGGACCAGTAATCTTAGCTATCTCAATCAAGTCCTCGACTAGCTTTTGTCCTTGTTGAGCGATGTCTCTAGGCATGTGATCCATCGGGTAAGCGATGAGTTTAGCCTTCTCGTCAGCGTAGACGAATAGGCATCTGCTAGTGAAACCGCCTCCAATGACGTACTCCGGAAAATTACCTGCAATCCATGCTGGAGTTGTACATGCGATAAGATTGATAAAAGGATTTTCAACTTGATCTGTTCCATTGCCTTTAGTTACCTTCGTGAAAGCGCCTTGTTTAGAATCCCATAGATTAACCAGTAGGTCTATCATATCGCGGTCGGCAGGATTGACTAGGTTGCCAAACTCACTGGATTCGAGTGTCAAGGCACACTGGGCCATCCACGTAGTCTCGACTCCATCGTGATACTCGAAGGCTTCGTTTGCTCCTGCAAAAGCAGTTACCAGGGCAGGCCACGTCACTACGTCCGGGCCGAATACTACGCCAGGTACTTTCCTCAAAAGATTCATCGCAATGGCGGCAGTGGTAGACTTGCTTACGATTCCAGGGGGCGCGACCAAGACGATGTAGAAATTGGGAAACCAAGAAAAATAACCCATTGGTAGCCATACTTTTCTCCTCAAAGCACCGGCGATGGCAGAGACCCCTGACCAGAAGTGCATCCTGGCGGGGGCCTCAGAATAAGAGGCGTATTGAGTATACGCGGTTAGCCAGTCGTCAAAATGCCTCACGATTCAACAGTCGCCCCAGGACTTAGTGGAAGTCTTAATGTTGATCGGAATGACAAGGGGATCATCATATGGGACGACGATTTTGGAGGCTTCACGTATCCGTGGAATAAGGCTATCCACTTGATCACTAGGAAGTTGTCCCGGCAACGAGTCATGCACCTGCATGAGGATTTGCACTTCTGGTATTTCACGATAGATGCGCTCCCAGATCTTGTTGATTACGACTGAGACGGTTGACTGGGGTATCCAAGCGATTGCTTCGGGAAGGATAGAGTCAACTCGGTCGAAGATGTACCAGCGATAGCCGAATCTATTTTCCACGTAACGCTTGGACCGAACTTGCAAACTAATTCTATCGTGCCATCGCTTAATTCCAGGATGCGCACCGAACCAGATCCGCTGCGCTCGATCAATCTCTGAAATTGAACGGCCAGTATGCTGAGCCATTGTCGGGGGTCTGCCGCCGTAGTTAGTGCCATGACAAAATACCTTTGCAAATTCCCTAGTCATTTTCATTGGACGCCGCCAGTCGAGGTACTTGGGATGGGACTCGACTAGTTCTGATAGGTCGGGCGGTTCCTTGCCTGTGATAACGAAAGCGTTGAGCAGGTGGATATCCACTCCGAGGCGCATGGCGGTCTTTAGCTGTTCGTCTTCGGCTTCCCAACAAACCACAAACAGATCAGCACGCTCCAAGTCCATATCGAAAAAAGTATAGCCAGGGTCTGGTATGAAAATTTCCCTGATATTAGGAAACTGGTAGGGATCACCAATGAAGCTGAGGCCAGTTCTGGCAGCAGCTTTACCCATGGACTTGGACTTTTCGCCGGGGATGTTTTGGAGGTTGGTTCCGGAACCAAACGCATTCTCGGAAGAACTGAGTCTATAGGTTTTCGGTGCGCTAGCTCCGCTCTCAGATCCTCCAATGTTGTACGCGCAACGCATTCTTCCATCGACATCAAGCGGGCGCTCAAGGAAGTTGGATAGGAATTTACTAAGTGTTCGTATATCTGCGATAGCGTTAGTAAGTGGACGTATGAGAGGCTCTTTAGCAGCCAGCTTGGTGATAGCGTCGTCGTCGAGAGTGGGTCTGGAGGGTTCGCCTTTCTTGCCTCGTTTGAGCTGCACTGGAAGTTTGAGATCCTCATAGAATAAAGCGTGCATCTGTTTGGGAGATTGAGGGTTGAAGGGGCCGCCAAGTACAGTGGTAAGAAAGGCTTGTCTCTTTTCAATTTCACTGTGTACTTCGACGATGAGTCTATCGCGTCGAGGTATATCAATTCGTACTCCACGCTGCATAGCTTGCAGCACGGGCCAGAACATTCGCTGTTGGAATTCGTGGACCTGGGTAAGTCCGAGGCGCTCAACGACATTTAGTAACTCCAGACCGACCTCGTCGGTGTAGACGCAATCTAAACAATTGTAATGCCAAAGGATTCTTTCATCAAGCGCCATTGAGATAACCTCTAGGATTACGATTGTTTGCTTGCTCCTGGTGAGTAGACCAGACGCAATTGTCTGGACCGTAGTTCTTGTTACTGTTCTTACGATCGAGAGTTAAACCTTCTTGCCAACTGTTAAACATGTCAGCATAAAAGTTCTCGAACCACTTCCAGCGTTTGTCATAAGTTATCCCTCGGCCACCGTACCATTTATACTGAGTGCTGTTTGGATTATCACAGCGTGTCTTCATGTTTGTCCACGCGACGTAGACAGGATGCGACTTGGGTAAGATGGCAGAGGGCCGAAAAGGTGCAGTTAGATCGCGACCAAATCTCTTTCGCTTGTAGTGGAAAGCACACATTCCTTTAGCCAATAGCTTTCGGCGGCATCCTTCAACTTCACAGATTGCCATAAAACTCCTTTCCCTCACCTTTCCACCAGACGTAGTAACGACAGTACATTGAAGCGAGAAAATCTAGTCCTTTTGGAAGGGCGGAAAATACAGCGTGCTGAGCGATCATCGTATCCTGCACGACACGTGGAACAAAGTGCCAGTAACGATAAGTATACTGTGCATCGTAAAGGATATTCTGCCCGACGACCTCTACATTTTTGTGCGTAAGTATAAGATATACTCGCCAGACGATGTTCGACTCTTCGTCCAATGTCCAATATCCTGATCGTCGTTCAAACGACATAAAGGGTATACAGATCGCGTCAACAGGCGACCAGCTAAGTCCGGCGCAAGCAATATGCCCTGCACGAGTCTCGATATCAAAAGATATACGACGGATAGATCCACTGTCGAGACGTTCTCGAAGGCTGTCAAGCTCATAAATAGCTTGATCGTAACTGGGTCCGATGCGAAAATTCCATCGAGGAGCTTCAGGTGGACCCAAATCTCGGATGTCGCGAACGCGACGGAAGTCTCGAACTCCAATAGCTCTCCAATCCCATTGTCGGAGAATAGCTGCTGGATGGTATGAAGGTATAACCGTGACGGCAGGGCCGTAATCCGGTGCAGTGGAGAGAAGGGACCCACGCCACTTTGTGATTCCCCAGCGGGTGGTGAGGGCCCAGAGGGGGGTGTTGCCCAAGGCCAGAATGACTTTAGGTTGAACAAGGGCAATCTCCTTTTTGAGTAGCTCGAGACCTTCGACGATGGGAGGAAGGACGTGCTTGTCGAATATCTTGATGTGCTTGGGGGTGATTTCTTTTTTGGTCTTGGCGATGAAGGAAGAGATGTCGTTATTGGGGGGCCTAACGCGGCAGACGTTGGTGACGAAGCACTCGGCGCGGGTGAGACCGGCTTCATGGAGCATGCGGTTGAGTTCCTGGCCCGAGGTCCCGACGAAGGGAATGCCCTTGATTTCTTCGTCAGCACCGGGGGCCTCACCGACGATCATGATGCTGGCAGGGATGGGACCATCTGGGCGGACCATTAGGTAATTCTCCTACCAAACATAATCACAAATGTCAGGGTGAATGCCGCCAGCCAATAAACAGTGTTCCACCACCGCCCTGCCAAGGCCCAGCGCAAGGCAGAACAGAGGTTGAGGACTAGAAGGATACAGTTGAATAGTCTAGGGTCGAATAGGATGTAGCGGAGCATCATGGCTTAGAATCCACTACAGCCAACTGCATAGTCGTTAGCAACTATATACCATTCGTCCTCTTTGAGAGCTAGTTCGTAGCTAACATTTACGATAGGCGCAAACGGATTGTCTAGCTGCTTAGACATTACGTCTTGCTGAAGCACACGGGCGGTTTCGTAGGCTCGCCAGCCGGCGTGAATGTCGTACTGGGTAGCAGGGCCTAGACGCATGACGACTTCTCTTACCGAAGTAACCCCAATATCCATTGAGATTGGGAGTAGTTCGTATTCGTGAATAGTATTCATGCGAGCGTATCTGTAGCCGGGTTTGTGCTTCATTTGAGTTCTCCCAACCGCCTTGCTGCTATTCCCGCCGCCGCCTCGTCTAGTTCTATGCCCGTGGCCTTGACCTTGAGCGAATGCGCCGCCACGAAGATAGAGCCTGAGCCTGCAAAGGGATCGAGTACAGTATCACCCGGCCGGACGGATCTGCGCAGAAGATCTGTAAGTAGGGCGACCGGCTTTTGCGCCGGGTGTCCTTGGTTTGGGTCGTTCGGGTAGGCGAGGACATCACCACGAAGTTGGGTAACAGGACGCTTGCCTTTAACTGCATAGAGGATTACCTGATATTTGCGCTGAGGGCCTTGGTCCGGCCAGGGTGCTCTCATACCGCCGGGGTTGAACCAGATCAATGGGGTGCGAAAGGCGGTCCAGCCTTGCTCGGAGAAGATTCCTTTGAGTTCATGGAATCGGTCGATGTCGCAGAATAGGTATAGATGAGCTTGGGGCTTGGTGAGGCGGTCGGCCTGGACAGCAAACCCGTGCATGAGGTTGGACCAGTTCGAGTAAGAGTCATCGTAAAAATGACTGCCTGGGCCAGGCGCCAGACCGTCAGAATTGTTGAATTCCTGGGCATCAATGCCGTAGGGAGGATCGCTCAGTATAACGTCAAAAGTCTGGTCAGATAGCCCTTGCATAAGAGACAGACAGTCGCCTCGCAGCAACGTGTGCAGACTAGAGTTGAAGACGGCGCCCACTGTTCTAGACAGTTCAACGTTGCGTCGAGCCTCTTCTTTGCGTTTGACGACTTTGAGAGCCTCGGACTTGGATGAAGCTTTGGCAACATCTGAGTCCCCGAGGCTGCGCGCAAGGATGAGGTCCTCGCGCAGAGCTTCGGTGAGAGGCGCGATCGCAGAACTGGGCGTGGTATCAGGGACTCCTGAAATTTCTCTAGCGAGGTCAATGTGATCGAAGGGTCCTTCCTCATTAGCCTTAGCTTGTGCGTTACGGAGTTCCAAAAGTCGGGCCGTCGCTTGGGCTTTGTCTTGCCAGGAGATGTTTTCACGGCGGATGTTCTCCTCTAGTTCGATTTCAAAGGCATCGATGGGGTCGATTTCACCTAGGAATAGACATGGGACTTGGCCCTCGGGGAACTCGAACTCACCACAAGAGACCTTGTCGCCGAAGTTCCAGATGTAGTCTAGGGCTTTGAGGCGACGCTCACCGGCCACCAGAATTATCTGGTCCTCGAATTGACGGACGACTATTGGGTGGATTAGACCTAGTTGGGTTATCGAACCGGCGAGGTCTATGATAGCGGTCTCGTCGAAAACCTTACGCTGGCGGTTGGGTTCGACGACTATATCTACTGCGGCTATAGAGTGGATTTTCACTGGACCTCCACCAAGCCATCTAGTTCTAACTGGCACTCCATCGAAATTAGCATAGCCCTGTCAAGACGAGGGATGTCTTCTTTAGCGTATACGTCGGTGAAGTAACCCAGTTCTCTAACTGTCTGGTTAGAGCAAGTTACTGTAACAAACCTTGCAGGACGGCCCTTGTGAATGCGATCTACAATTTTCATTCTACCTACCTCGTTCTAAAAAAGAGGGCCGGTGTAAGTCCCGGCCCCGGGGGCTAGTCTAACTACTCGTCGTCAGCTTCATCTTCTTCCAGAGGATCTTCGTTCTCCTCGATGGCCTCTTCGGCGTCTTTGATAGCCGCCTCTAGGTCATCAATAGCATCACGAATCGCCTCGTGCTCCTCCTCGAGTTCGGCTTCGTCCAGCTTCTGGGCGATTTCGCCATAGGCGATAGCGAGACGCCGAAGCTTGTTCTCGGTTGTGTCGTTTCTGGTCATGGCCAGGACTCCTAGATCTTGGCCAGCTTGCCGACCTGAGCGAACAGGTCGCCCTGGTACTCGCGGTGGCTGATGTTGACCTTGATCTGCCGGCCGACCAGCTGGCGAGGGCTGAAGGACTGACCGGCGACGTTCAGCCCGGTGGCCTCGCGGTACATCCGCAGGCGGGAGTTCTTCCCCACACCATAGTCAATGGCACCGCTATCGGTGGTCTCGAGCATGATGGAGTCAGAAACAGTCAGCTGCGGCGGCCACTCGATGTCCTTGAGGTCTCTGGCGGGGCCAGACAGCGGATCGACCTTGAGCACCACGTCGAACTTGTAGCCCGACTTGGTGCCGTCCTTGGACTGCCAGGTGTTGGACTTGAGTTCGTCGATTGAAGCGATGTAGTCACCGATAGGCAGGGGCGGAAGGCGGGTTGACTGGTCGGTGGTGGTGGAATCAAGGAAAGCATTGGGATCGAATTGAGAGGTCATTTGAGATTTACCTTTAGGTTGAGTTACAGTGTGAACAAGAAATCGTTGTTAAGCCTTGACAATAGTTGAAAAACGTCCTCCTCTAGACTGCCACTTGTCAAAAATCTGCTTGAAACCTGGAGTAATAGACTCACTCCACGGGAGGTTTCGTGTCTTAAGGTCAGCCTGAGAGTTCGCCGTGGACCAGTTCCACTTGTCGCCAGTTCTAACCGCCAGAATAACATCGGAAAACATCGGTGGCAGTTTAGGTGCCAGAGCACGTCCGAGCGTGGAGACGGTGATTTTGGTTCCCCCGAGGACCTGGTCAACCTCCCGCTCAATGTGGGCGGTGAGTACGAAGTGACATTTACATCCATCGGTCAGCTGCCTTATGACTTTTTCGATCTGATCCTGGGCGATGCCCCAGTCAGCTTGGGACTTGACTGGCTTTCCACCGACGACGAGGCTGAGGGCAATGGGATTGATCCCAGTAAGGCTATCAATGACCAAGCAGCGCGAGGGTCCCCAGGAATCGACTGGGCCGAACTTCTTCCCCGTTCGGTCATCCGGAAAGTCAGCAAGCGCTCGAAGCATACCAACGAACTGATTATGCTGGGAACGTTGCGGATCTTGCATCTTGTGTAGACTATCCTGGGTCTGTCGGTTGATCGTATCGGCAGTAGCGGCGAGCGTAGCAAAATTGGTCGTCCCTCTGCTAAGTACATGCCAGTGGATGTTCGAGGGGATTTCTTCGCCACGGTCGCTCCAATAGGCAAACAGGGATTCGATACCGGCTTCGGTGAAGAGGAAGAAGGTTTCGAGTTGGGGTATGTCACCCAGGGTTCCACAGATCCAGGTCTTGCCTGTGCCGGTGGGACCCTCAAGTAGAATGTTGACTCCGCTTAGTAATGAAGGCTCCTGTGAAGGAACCGAGCTGGTCGATGATGCGACTGTAGATGGTGTTGCGTTCATCTTGAGTGAATCCTTGGTTGAAGTGGTTAAGGTGTAGGTAGAATTCGCGGTAGAGTAGGTCTGGGGGCAGGAGGTCTAGGAGATCCCAGTCTAGGGGTGTGTTGTGCCCCTGTTCGAGGATACTACCGGGGACCTCGTCGTCGTGGAAGGACTCGAAATGTTTGCAGTCTTCGCAAGGTACTCCCTCGGGCATGGCGTAGCCTTCGCCTTCGACCAGAAGCTTGGCCCATAGCCTGTGGCAGAGAGGACATACCAAAAGCCTAGAATAAACGTGTCGTCCAGCACTGTCACTTTTCCTTCGGTGGATCGATACGGAGTGCTCGCCAAGCTGAATCAGCATCAGCGTATGCTCGTCTGAGGGCATCGGAGTGCCGGCGGATTCCATCAGCTATACCTTGGTCGAAAGGGCGAAGGTGGTAAGGAGGCTCAGGCTGTGGCTGGCGACGTTTCTTGACCACTAGGGGGTTGGTCGGTTTGCGCTTCGACAAGTAAAGTCTCCGTTCGCAGGACAGGATCCCAATGCCTGCGTTCAAAATAGGTCTGAAGCCATGAGGTCTCGTCTTGGGACTGGCAGGCTTGCTTGAACTGGCAACCGCCGTAGGATGAACAGGTGTCGCCCAGGTTGTGGCGGAAATACTTACGCTTCCACTGAGTGATGGCGTCGGCGATCCAGTCATTGGTCTCCATAAACCAGCGGTCAATCTGCCACTGCGGGCGGTAGGTTACCGCCTGTTGAGTCTCATACTTGGTTTTGAGGATGGAGACACCTCGAATAAGTGCACCATCAACCTTAATCCCATTCTTGAGGCAACCCCAAGCATAGCCAGTAAATTGGCCCCGAAGATCCCACTGGCGAGACCAGGTGGCACCGAGTTGGGTGGTGGTTTTTTCGTCTGTGAGCAAGGTACAACCGAGGGTCCGGAGGACCGCATCCATTCTACCCGAATAGAGTATAGGTTCTTCTGTGACCGGGTGAAGGACTTCAAGAGGCTCCACAAAGCCGAACTCGATTCCAAGGCGTCCGCCGGGAAGTACAATAGGATCGGATTCCCCTTTGAGGAGGGGGTAATGCTGAAAGTAATATTCGAGAGCGCCGGCCATTCGCTCTGGTGTTTTCGCACTATCTTCAGGGTATTCAAAATTTCCGTAGAAGTGTAGGAGGGCTTTGAGCCCCTGGGCGACCGCCGTTTCGCTGTCTTGGTTTTGCTCATAGAATGCTCTGCGGGCCGCCTCGATGCCGTGGGCAAAGGCTGCGCCAGCGTGAAGGTGGATTGAGTGTTGCTTGGCCTTCCAAAGCTCAATGGTGCCTTTGTAGAATTTCTCTGGGCATTCCTTGAACTCGTTGAGAATCGAAGAATCGAATACCTGGGGAAACTGTCCCGGTTGGATTGTCATGCTGGCCTCGTTTAGTAGACTGTTGTAGAACTAATCTGTTGAATCGATAGGGTCGTTCCAAGATTCCCACTCCACCATAGCACGATTGGCGAAGAAGTGTGGCCCGCACAGCTTAGTGTCGTCTGCACCACTAGGGCGACAAACACCGACCGTGGGGCTGGTGCCACACTTCCAGCACTCGCTGGTGAAGATGGGAATGTAGGTCATTAGCCCAGGAGACTGTCGAGTTCGTTGAACAGGCTGTCGGTGTTGACAGGCTTCTTGGTACGGCTGGTCGAGGATCGAGAGGCTAGTTGAGCGGCCTCACGGCCCTCTCGCAGGATCTTGATTGCGGCCTTCATCTCGTCCATAGTCAGAGTGCCCTCGATGGCCTTCTGACGCCAGATAGAGACTTGAGATTGGATTTCGGGGGAGTACATCTTAGCCTTCCTTTATACGATCAAAGAACTCTTTGATCCTGTCGATGAAAAACGCTTGGTAAGCCCCGTGAGGTACACGCTGCTGGGATTCAGACCAGAGGTAGAGGTCCAGACGAGTGGCCTGGTCCTCTGGTAAGTGGATGGTCAACTTGCGCGGACGGATGACGTTAGCGGGCTTAGCCACGTTGGGCTCCGTAGAGTGATCTGATCTGTAGGTCTGGGCGCTTTTGGCGCAGCTTGAATCGCTTGCGCTGCAGGGATGAACCGAGCCAGCGCAAGCATAGAGTACGGCGGTCGTGGAAGCCGACGCAGTTGAATGTGATTTTCATGTTCTGGCCTTTAAATCCAGGTAACGGCGGCGAGTGCAGTTGACTAGGCAAATACAGACCTTCTGGATCTTGCCCTTGATGTCTGGGCGCATCCGCCAAGAGTATTGTTTGGCAGGCAGACCGGGGGTTTCCGCCAGGGCCTGTCGGCGTAGATCTTTAGCTCTGCGTCCGTTCATTTGGGCTTGGTCTCCAGCATTTGTCGATCAACTTCGGCTCGCCACTGGTCCAGGTCTCGCTCTTTGAGGCGGGAGAACCAGTAGCGGAATCGCATTCCGTCCATGGAGTCAGCTGCTAGCATTGACCTTATCGAAGAACGTTTCTGTTCTGGCGCAGGGTATTGTATAACCTTACGCTGTAAGGGGTGCTCCTTGAGAGCTTCGGCTAGGATTTGGTCAAGGATTGACATGAGTATACGTGGGTTATGCCAGGGGTAATACACGTATATTACCACACCGACGGACCCAATACAATACAGTAATTAAAAGGCTTGGTATTCAACGGCTCACCGAATCGTTTGCCTCGCCTGCGGCTGCCAGTGCTGCGCGGGCGATGCGGAATACATCGGCCGCCTTCAATAGCCGCTCAGGGTTGCTGTCTATTAAGATGCTTTGCGAAATGGTGTAGGTCCGTAATGCGCAGATACCTGTCAGCGCCTCCTTCAACCTATCCCGCTCAGCCGTCACCTCGCGCAGCGCGGCGGTGAGGTGGTCGTAATCCGGCTCTAATACGTACGTGACTTCTTCGGCACCGCTCTGCAAGTCTGACAGCATTAAGCATTTACGTTTAATGTTCATGGCACTCCTTCTTGCAAGCGGATTTCATCGTCCAAGGCTGTATCCAGCGTGGCCAGATAGTCTGGTGCGCCAGATTCAAAGTACCGCTCGCATCCAGTGCAGTTAATTCTGATTATCAGATTCTTCGGTGATCCTGGCCCGCTGCTCAAATCGACTTCATGGCCTGTATTGCGGCGCAGCGCGCGGTAGCGTCCAGCATCGGCTCGAAGCCGCTCAATTTCCGCCGCTTGGCGGTCGAGTTCGTCGGCGGCTTGCTTGAACAGAGTTTCGTCGCCCTTCGACCATAGATTGTCTTCCAGTTCTTCGCCGCGAACACGAAGCCTGTCAGTTAGATCGCTCATCGCGCGCTCCATGATTAGGCGCAACTCTGGGGCGCATGTTGCTCGGAAGCGTCCCGGCGAGCGCCCATTCTGCAACATGCTTTAGGCCGTTATTGCAGGTCAGCAGCGCATTCACGTCTCTCGGATGCACTTCCGCAACCAACGCGCCATCCACCCAGATTTCAGTGAAGCCGTCAAAGAAACGGTGAAATGTCGTAAATGTCATCTTCCTCTCCTTCGCTCAGGCGCTGCGGGGCGGGGCACGCTGATATCGAATGCAGCAGGTGCGAACACCCACGGTCTATCAACATAGACCTTGTTGCAGCCGTCCTTCGGACAGAGCCAGAACGAGCCGCCTAGCCAGAACATCTCGTGGCCTTGTGGGCATTGAATCAGTGATTCATGCTGCCAAAACCTGCTCACGTCCTCACCTCATCGCCGGCGCTCACGTCTGCTCCTTCGGCGGCGCGGGCAGGGGCATCCAATGGGTTGCTACCGGCCCATCACCATCATTCAATATCCCGTGCGCATTTGAATAGATAAAAGGGTCTGACCTGTGCATGTATGCCGGCCAGGGAAGTCGCGTTGACGGAACCCATACCAAAAATTCACCGTGCTTCGGCGCAGTCTCTATCGATTGCCATTGCGGCACAGCAGGGTTGCTCGCAACCACTGATGCAGAGCATTTCGGACATGTGTATTCACTGACGCTCACGACACCACCTCCAGAAACCTCGCAGCCTGCGCTTGACGTTCTGCAGCTCGCACCGCCGCCGCCGCCGCCGCCCACGCCGCATCCGCCGCCGCCGCCGCCGCCGCCTCCCACGCCGCATCCGCCGCCGCCTCCCACGCCGCCTCCGCCGCCGCCGCCTCCGCCTCCCACGCCGCATCCGCCTCCCACGCCGCATCCGCCTCCGCCTCCCACGCCGTCGCCGTCCACGCTGCCGCCGCCCGCGCCGTTCTCAGCTCCTCTTCCGTTGCCTCACCGTTGGCGTATCTCTCAGCGACATCAAGCGCAGCCTTGGAGCGCGAATCGGTCATCAGATGCTCGACGCGCCGCGCACACCATACGGCGTATAGTCGCCACTCGCGGTCGTGCCCAAGCACGGTGCGGCAGCACCACAGCGCATCGTCCAAGCCGTTGATCTCGAGGATGGTGGCGAACGGCAAAGGCTCATCGTCCGCCTCAGTCTTGCCCAAGCCCTTGAGGAGCGTCCGCCAGCCCGGTTTACACGGGCCGGCGGCGCGGATCTTATTCAACGTTGTGTAGATCATGGCTGCTCCTTCGGCGGGGCTGGTGTATTGCATGGTTGGCAGTTGCCACGAAATTCTTTTCGCACCCCATGAGGACAATGGTCTGGCTCCGGCGGAACTGGTCCAAAGCCAGGATCGAAGGCATGCTATGGAACGCGCTCGAATGAAAGATTGACTTCGACTGGTACAACGCTGCATTCTTTCTGCAAGTCGTCTGCCCGACATTTAGCGATAACCCCATCGTCTAGGCCCAAGAGCCATTGCGCATGAGCTTTCCGCGACATTGGGCTCTTCCCGTTGTAAGGGCATTTTTCAATGCCATGGCCATTCCGACCAGCATCGAAGCCGAGCCTGTATGCGCGTGATAGCGGTTTCTGTGCAGTGAATGTTTTTCCAGCATCATTGTCCATCATGCCTTCCCTCCCGCCACCCACGGCAGGCAGCGGTCAACGTTGTGGCAGGTGCCCGAGCCGATGTCGTGGTAGTGCAGGTGCGGAAGGACGATGCGTCCCATGCCACAAGCGCAGAGCTGCGGTGTGCAATCACCAGTTAGGTCGCGAACCCACCCGCCTAGCGCATACCGCTCTACAAACTCCCTATGCACCGCATACCACGCGAACCCGTAGCCGTCGATTCCTAGTTGCGTCATACAGTCCTCGTTTAGCCCTGGCTGAGGGAAATGGATTCGAACCACTATAAACAGGTCCAAAGCCTGTTGTCCTACCGTTAGACGATCCCTCAAATTTGGCCTTTCACTTAAAGCAAAGCCACCTTTCGGTGGCTCTACTCCGCTCGGACGGTAAACGAGGATAAAACCCGTCCTTACTTGCAGTGCAGGACTGCTAGGGTAGAAGGTCAACCGGGCACTTGCTCCGTCCGCCAGCAACGGCGGTTCAGGGTTGTTCCACACGGGTTTGCTCCTTGTGGGGTTTGCCTGATTGTCATATAAAGACAGTTGACCATACTCGTCTCAGCCTCAGCCTCAGCCTCAGCCTCAGCCTCAGCCTCAGCCTCAGCCTCAGCCTCAGCCCACAGACTCCAGATCCGCGAACAGGCTGTCGGTATCGACATGAGCAGCCTTGGCGGCCTTCTCCTGCTCCAGCCGATCCACGATGGGCTTGAGCCGGGTACTGGCTCGCATCGCGTCCTTCTCGGCCTTGGTCTTGGTCTTGAGGAAGGCCCGGATGACCTCGACCGGCTTGCCCGAGGACTCGACCAGGGCTTGGATCAGTGTACTGGTCCCACCGAACCCACCACCCTCGCGCTCCTTGGTCCACTGACCCGCATTGAGTCGCTCGATGATGGATTCGACTGCCAGCTGCATGTCGTCCACGTCGTCTTCACCGGCGGTCTCGTCACCGATCTTCTGAGCTGCCCCGTGGGCTGCGAACTGTGCGAGCAGCGGCTCCGGTACGGTGAACAGGATCACGTTGCCGTTCCGGAACAGGAACTTGACCGCCGGCAGTTCGCCATCCAGTACAGGTTCCTTGAGCAACTTGCGCTTGCCCACGAACTCCACGGTCGAACCGTCGGACATCTGGACCTTATCGACCTCGCGAGCCTTGGCAGGTGCCCTGGTCTCGGCTGTTGCTTCTGATGCTTCGTTCATCTATTGGTGCTCCAATGTCAAAGTGCCTGGTCCTTTGGGATAAGTGGCGACCGGCAAAGTCCACGTCACGGGGCATTATGGCATGAAATGTACGTGGAGTCAATCAAGGGTTACGGTTTAGGAATGGTTGCTTAGATTATGGATTTCGTCCTCGTAGGCCTGCCAGTCTACACCTAGTTCGATAGCTAGAAGTGTTTCGATGGCTGTAGCGATGCGGTGCTGGCGGTGGATAGGGCAGAGAGGGTCATCGCCGGGCTCGCTGGTGTCGCCGGGTTCACGCTGATGCTCGTATTGGATATCGAAGTGATCTAGTTCTAGTTCGCTGACCCCAGCGTTCAGTCCTAGGATTGCCTCGATGGCTTCGTGAAGGGCGACCAGGGCTTCGTAGCGCCAGTCAGATAGCTTGCTCACTCTGATTTTAAGCGTATGCTCGTCGCGAAGGCCGTAGGTCCACTGCCAGTCACCGACGGTGGGGTAGCGCTGGTCTTGGTGAGGGATGGTTTCGATGATGATCTTCATTTGTCTGTCTCAGATGTGACAGTCATAGACGCTTAGCAACGTACTATCGCTAAGCGATTCCAGCATTTGAGTGAATTCCTGCTTCCACTCACCCAGCGGCTTTTCGTTCGTCACACAGGCAAACCAGCCCATTTCGCCTCGCTCGTACCACTTGCTGTCCTTGACAAAGGCGAAGCAGAGAATTGCTCGATCGCAAGCCTTTTGTACAAATTCGGCTTCGGTGACTGTATAGCGACTGATGTCTGTCTCCCAACGAAAATAGTCGTCTTTGCGTAAGACTGCCATAACTGGCTGTGCAAAGTACTCTTGGCGGGCTTCTTCGATTCCTTCCTTGGTATCAGAATGCCGGCCTAGCACCGTTTCCCAACTGTCAGGAAAAGGCAAACCATCGATAAGCTGGTGAAACTGCCGGTAACGTTTTCGGGCCCTCTCGCTGGCGGCGTTGCGCATTCCTTCAAAATCGATAGCGCCCTTTCGAGCTTGGTCTACCCAACCAGAAGTGGCTGGTTCAGTCATTAGCCCCGGCGTGCCGGTCTCGCCGGAAAACCCTGGTTTGAGCTTGAAGAACCCGGTATAGCGACCACCGAGTACGTACCAGTCCCACTTCGCATTAGGATTGGTTCGGTTGACTGCCTTGACCAGTACACCGTTCTTTATAACAGCGTAGCCATACTTGTGGGCTCCTTCACGGTCAACTTCCGACTCGTCATCGACGACTCGAGTTCCAAGCCCGTGATAGCCGAGTCCCTTTTCGCGGGTTTCTTCTGTCACGTCCACATCTACAACATACTGGTTGTTTTCACTAGTACACTCGAACTCGTGGAACGGAGCGAGTTGGGCTTCAGGATTCTCTCCGATTACTAGGACTGTAAAATGGCTCATTTCAAAACTCCCTCTGACCATAGGTCAGTTGATCTGAAGACCTAGTTATAGCGACGTACTTGAGATTGCCTTCCTGGACCAGTTCCTTCTCCCCATCAGCCATAGGATGAGGCATCAGGTCTGGGCGGATGATATAGACATCCGGCGATTCCAGCCCCTTGGCCTTGTGGATAGTGCTGAACAGAGGTCCGGTGCGACACTCGGCCAGGCGTCGGACGGTCTCACAGGCTTCGTAGACCGTTGAATGCTGTTCGAGCAAGAGCTTGACGGTTTCGTACCTGTCATGCAGATAGGCTAGGCGTCCGCGCCTGCCCTGGGCAGCATCCCGCTCTTTCATATACCATCGATCCAAGCGTTCTAGAACATCGGAAGCCTTGCGAAGTTCCTGCGATCCTCGAGGGCCCTTAGCAAGTCCGCGCACAAACGACTGGAAAGAATCCAGGAAATTCGACAGGACTCGACATGGCTCCCTCTGGCGGATGTGCCGGAGAATCGCCCTGAATAGTGGAGCGTTCGTCCGCGCAAGTACCAGCTGGTTAGGTATGAAGAGTCTGGGGTCTTCAGCACCTTCCTCAAGATCGGAAACACTACCTGAAGGTGCATTATCTCGTGCTCGAATATCTGGGTTAAGCCGGCGGGCTTCCTCGACGACTTGGACTGGGCATCTATAGGTGATGTCAAGCGGTAGCTCCTTGGACTGGAACATGGACTTTAACTCGTCCATCGAATCATGGCTCGCGCCACGGAACCCGTAGATCGCTTGGTGGCGGTCTCCGACCGCGATGATGCGGCTGCCTCGCATTGCCTGAAGCATCTCGTGCTGGATTGGTGATAGGTCTTGGGCCTCGTCCACCATAACGTTTGTATAGACTGGATAATCCCAACCATAATACAAGGGACCGTAGAGCTGGTCGTCAAAGTCGAAGGTGGTATTGTCCCTGATGCTAAGCTCGAAGGCAGTCTTAGCATATTCCGACACCTGGGCAACGAAATCACAGGGCACGTCGAACTGGAAGTTTTCGATTATCTGTGCCAACTGGTGAGAAGTGACTGGTTCACCGTCCAGCCCCAATGCAAGGGACTTTGCCAAGCCCACGACCCTAGAGATAGTATAGCCATAGTCCTTCACCATGTCTGGTGGGCAGATCTTGTCAATCAAGACCTTGAGCTTCTGCATATCGAACTTGGCAGAACTGTTGTCCAGCCACAGGCGGTGGCCCAGCGCATTCATGGTCTTGACGTCACCGTGGGCAACTCTGGTTTTGAGTTCCTCCGCGATGGCTTTGTTAAAGGCCAGGAACAAGGTGGTGCCCTCGGCCCTGCGAGTAGCTTCCACTAGGGTAGTGGTCTTGCCCGACCCCGCGACGGCCTGGACCAAGAGGTTATCTTGGGTTGAAGAAACAGCGTCGAAAATGGCTTCCTGGTTGGGAGACCACTTTCGTTTATCACTGAGGGCACCGACTGCCTCCGGCAGTGGGGTTGAGTCTACTTGGTCTAGAAGATTCATCTCTGTCTACCTCGCTTGTTGAGCTAAATCAATTCTGAGGGCAGTTCAGTGAACTGCCCAAGGTATTGATCTAGAAGGGAATCTCTGCGTCGTCGTTGGCCGAGCGGGCCACATCCTGCGATTCTGCTACCTGAGTCTCTTCCTGCCTAGGCAGCGCCTCAAGCTGCTTGATCTGGTCGTTGACTTCGTTGAGCTGCGCCAAGTGTCGGTTTACCAGTTCTGCTTTGACCTCGCGCAACTTCAGCAGCCTGCTGCTGTCTTGGACGACCTTGGGGATCAGCTCTAGTTCGAGTTCGACAATCTCACTGATCAGCACCAGTTCTGGATCCTTGAGCTTGTAGTCGGTGACTACGTATAGCTCTGGCGTCCAGTCGGGATGCTTGGTGAAAGTGAAAACGCCGACCTTGAACTTGGTGGTGGTATCTGAGGTATCCATTCGCTCTACTCCTCGTTGTTGATGGGCTTAACTAAACTGGGCTTGCTTGGTTCGGCAGACCTTGCGGCCGAATCGCCGGTTGTACCTGTGCTCGAATCGCTTGATCCAGCGCCTGCCGTGTTGGCGCCAGCATCCCTCGCCAAGCCAGCCGGTTCGACGGTCCTCGAGCTTGACGAGTCTGAAGTTACAGAGTCGGCGGTGCATGTAGAGGTACTCCTTGGTTTCATGTCCTTGGCGAGGTCTATTTCTAGAACCCCCCGCCTGCCTTTGTCTAAGAACACTGCATAAGGATCTTCTCGACGAACAGGCTGATCTGGAATCGCGTTAAGCTTTTCCAGACTTGCCTGTAGCTCTGCTTCACTGGGTTCTGGCCCTGTGAACTCTGCCAGGGCCTCGTCCCCTACTGCCCTTGATACATGCTGCCAGGTCTCGCCATTACAAATCCTGGCGATGGTGTTGGTCGATACTTGGAAGTACCGGGCCAGACTAGGATAGCTCTCGTTGGCTGCCCTGCGTTGAAGGATCTCTAGGACCTGGGCCTCGGTGAGCTTGGCGGTCGAGAGGTTGCCTTGGCGAAACTTAGCCACTTGGTGAGGTCCTTTGCAGGATGCAATCCTGCATTGCTTTGATGTCTGATCTCAACTGGTCAGTCGAAGGCAGGATATGACGCTCACGGCCTTGTAGATGTGCCACGGTCTCAGCGATGAAGCAAACCCGCGAGGCACTCTCGATCAAGGCCAGGGCTTTTTGGACCTGTTCGGCGGTCATTTGACCACCTTTCCAATCAAAGGATCACTGTCCGATCGAAGGGTCTGGACCACTCGCTGTCCGTTGTATTCCATCGTGATCATGACTGACTGATCGTTGAACACCCAACAGGTCCATTCGGACCTGTCGTCGTCGCGGCTGCCTGTCATAGTGATCGTGAGGTTTTTGCCGCAATGCCCTTCCCTGTCCTCGTGGGCCTGCCAGAGCCGGACGAATTCTTGTGCGTGGGTGATTGCTGTAATGGTGCTCATTTCGATTGTTCCTCTGCTGGTTTGTACACGCAAGGGATCGGTTGCCCAATCCCTTGCGTGTACAGTTCAGGGCTCTATTTCGGCCACCTCTGTTTTCTGCTTGATTGACCAGTGGCGAATTGCTTTATCCGTATCCACATTGAACAGCGTCCCCCACATTAGGTCAATTCCTGCCACGACCCCACATCATATCACACCGGGTCGGCGGTGTCAATTAAGTAACCCCACACCTACCCACCACCACACCTCACGGGGCGTTGCCGATGGTTACAGCAGTTGTCCTGCGAAATGTGACAGCAGTTGCCCTGCCTTGCGTTCCTCTTTCTCTGAATAAAAAAAAAAAAAAAACACTACTAGAGGGTCTCAGGCCCGTTGGTTTGTATTTTGGGATTACTGGTGAATCGTACGTGGATTTTGGACGATATACCCCGTATGTGGTGGGTGTGGGTAGGTGTGGGGTTACTGAGTACAAATTCCTGCACACCAGTTTTACCTGATGTGCAGGGTTTGTACTCTGGATTACTCGATCGAATCCAGTCCCTCGAACAGAGCCTCGGTATCGACTTGAGCGGTGGCCTCTGCCTCAAGCCGCGCAACGATGTCCCTGAGACGGTCGCTGCGCAACAGAGCCTTCCGTTTCACCGTGTCGAGAGCCTTGGCCCATACGCGAACCTTGGCCTCGTCCCTCGTTGAATCCTCCTCCATCATGGCCCGTACTAACAGGCCAATGGTGGAGTCGAGCCGGGGACCCGCTGCGCTGCGGGGGAGTTCCCAATCATCACTGCCGGATTCGATGTGATCGACGATTTGCTGCATCGCGGCGAATTTCTCCGCCGGCGTGGCGTATTGCCCGGTGTCCTTGTTGAACCCCAACGCTCCGGCGTCACCGATGCGCTGGTTGAACCCGTGCAACGCCGCGTAGGCGACATTGGCCGCCGAGGCCTTGGACATGTCGAACGCCAACCGTTCGCCGGTGGGTTTGCCATCCTGATCGACGCAAACCATTGTGATACGCTTGGCATCCGTGTCGATCAACCGCTTGATGGTATAGAGCCGTGCCATGATATGAACCTCGTTTTGGCGCCGGGATTGGCGCGTGGTAGGGTTATCCCATTATCCACGTGGGTTGTCAACCGTCCCTCGCATTACATTTTCGTAATGTTGGCTGGCCCACGATCGCCGGGTGTATTACTACACCATAACACCACGTGACGCACTGCAGCACGCCGATGCACCGTTATGGTGCGGCACTCCAATGGTGCGCCACGCCGGGGTAGTGTTATACATCACCACACCACCACATTGCTACAACGCAACATTTTCGTATGGTGCAGCGCCGCACGATTGATGCGCTGCCGCAATCGGTTGCCTCGGCAACGGTTGCTCCGGCAATCAAGCCGGCGGCGGGCAAAAACGCTGGCGACCCGCGCCCCTAAGAATGGTGTTTCTGGAATTTTCAGCCCTAGAATAATCCACGTGCATTATCCCCCGCATAATCCACGTATGGTTCGTGGTACTTCTTTTATCCTCAAGGATTTCCGCCGGACCGCCGAATCCTGTTGACACCGACGGCGTTTTAGGTCATCCTGGGGGTGCAATGAGTGTATCCGCCGACCGGCTTTTTGACGAAGTAGCTGCCCTGCCGGACAGTCCCCGGCCTATGGCCGGCGGTCGGCCAATGGGGCAGGCCTCAGCCAACGCCCTCCGCAAGGGCGTAAACTATAGTCACCAGGCCATGATAGATCTGATCCTGTCTTGTCCTGGCATTAGTCAGAACGACCTGGCGGCCCATTTTGGCTATAGCCCCTCGTGGATCTCTACGATTATGGCTAGCGATGCCTTTCAAGCACAACTAGCCAAGCGCCGAGAGGAGATCATCGATCCCATACTGACTGCCACGGTCGAGGAAAAGTTCAAGGGTATCCTCGCTAGGTCGGCGGATATCTTGATGGAAAAGCTCAACGGCCCCGCCAACACTATACCTGACAACCTGGCCCTTCGTTCTATGGAGCTTAGCTCTAGAGCCCTGGGTTATGGTGCTCGCCAAGAGCCCCCGCCGGCCGCCCCCCAAGAGATTCATCTCCACCTTGAAACCCTCGGTGGCAATTTAACTAATCTGCTTCGCCGCAAGAAGGTCGAAGCTTTGGAGCACGACGATGCGGAAATCATCCCACAAGTGTCTAGTTGAGCCCAAGGGCTTTATGAACTTCAAGGGCAAGCGGTCGCCCCACCTGAACCCCAAGTTCGAGGTCAAGGAACAGTTCGAGCCCACCGAGGCTCAGCCTATCCGCAGGCGCCACGCGATGGGCGGTGCCTCAGCTCAGGGGTCCCACCCGCACGCGGGGAGTGCTAAATGAGACCAGCATACCTAGCCCTGTCGGCGGTCGGTATCACGCCCTGGATTCCCGTCGACCGCCTGCAGGAAACCATCGCCATTGGTGTAGCTGTAACGTTGAGCGAGGACGCCAACCTTACCTACACTGTCCATCACACCTTTGACCCTCTGGCGTCCGACTACGCCCTACCTATCACCATCGCCCGTGCAGGCACCGTAGCCACCGTCACGTTTCCCTACCAGCATGGCCTGGTCACTGGCGACTCGCTGATCGTCACTGGGAGTGGCTCGTCGGTGCTGGACAGCCAGCCTTTCCCCCAACAGATAGGCCCACCGTTCGCTTCCAATATCAACCAGCCAGTACCTTGGGCGGTGGCTTCGACTCCCTCGCCTACTACCCTGACCTACACTTGTGCCAATAGTGGTTCGACAGCCTCTGCTGGTCCTACGATGGCCCTGATCCAGCGGGTATTCCCGAATGCTACCTTGGCAGCCCAGACCGCCAAAGGCTTCGCTGCCTATACCTTGCCGATCTCGGCGGTTAGGCTAAATATTACTGTCTACACTGCCGGCTTCGCGCAGATTGGTGTTCTGCAAGGCGGGCATTAATCTATGTCTCTCGCCGCGAACACTGTCAATGTTGGGACCTCTCCTGGCGATCATACAGGAGATCCCGGGCGCACCGCTTGGCAGAAGTACAATGCGGCGCTTCAAGACCTCTACGGTGCGCAGACAGGTGCCTCCGGTCTCATCCTCAACATAAACCTATCGCCAGGCGCTCCCGCGTTGCAGTCGGGTTATTGGGACACGGCCCTTGCGAATGCCATCTCGACGCTGACGACAATCGGATCAGCCAACGGCGGCACAATCCAGTTCGGACCGGGCACTTACGCCTTCGCCAATGCTTTCCCTACGCCAGGGGATGCCGGGGATAACGTCAAGAGTGCATACCCTATCGCGCTGCGCGGTGTGGGTGCCGCAGCCTTGGGGCCGCAGAATTCCGGCAGCGCGCCTGACCCCATCGGCGGGACAGTGCTGGATTTCCAGTGCTCTGCGACCTACGGGAAAATCGCGCTCGCCAATAACATGCTCTTGTCGATCCGCGACCTCATTATCACGGCGACGGCAAATTTCAGCACTCCGCTGATCTACACGACGAACCCGAGCCTCGAAATCTACAACGTCATGTTCTGGGGCCAGTCCGGCAGCGCCAGAACCTGCGCTCAGGATGCCATCATCCTTGGGGGAACGACTGATACGCAGGGCGGCCACGGATTTACCGATGGCTTCCAGGGCTATGGCACCGGGATCAGGCAGTGCTACTTCCACCGCATCCGGCGCTGCATCCAGTTTCGCACGTTCTGCAACGGCATCAAAGTCAAGGGCTGCGAGGTCTGGGCGACTTGCGGATCGAGCAACGCGACCGACGGCGCGTTCATCTTCAACGGCGGCGATGCCAGCGGCCTGTGTGTCGGCAACGTGTGCTCGGACAATCTTTTCGAGGTCACGAACTACTACTACGGCATCTACATGCAGTACGCGCTTAACAACGTGCTGCACGGCAACAGTTTCTACGATGCCACCTCGACAGATACTTTCGCCTGCATCGGCTGCGACTCGACCTGCACCTACAACGACGTGACGCACGGCTACGTTGCGACGATAGCCGGGACTGGCGGAACGCTCACCCCGTTCGACGATACCGGCCAATACAACAGCACAGGCGTCACCGGATCACCCACCTACGTCAGTGGCACGAGCTTCACAATGACGGGCAACCAGACCGGCACGTTCTACGCTGGTCGCTGGATACGCTTGGTCTGCTCGACCCGGCTCATCTATGCGCAGGTTGCCTCGTCGTCTTATTCCTCGTCCACGACGGTTAACATTACCGTGTTTACCGGACCCTCGACCGGCATCGACAACACGGTCAGTGCTGTGACGGTGCTCAATCAGAATTTGCAGAACGTCTACAACTCGAACACCCAAGCGATCCCGTCCCGCCTCAACTACTTCGAGGTGATGGAGCAAGGGTATTACTGCAAAATCCCGCGGCTCCAGATCAACTACAGCGCCGGTAATTCGATGCTGTTCCTGCAGCCCGAGGCGACCAGCAGTTTGGGTGCTGGGGTCAAGTTGCTCGATATCCGGCAGGCTGGCATCGATGGCGGCGCGCCGATCCTGCAGCTCCAGTACAACGGCTGGCTGTACTTTGGCGACGGCGGCGGCTCGACGACCCACTACATGAATGGCCCGACGTGGGGATCGAACGGTGCCGGCACCAATATGACTTGGGACACCGGCACCGGCGGCAACTATGCCAAGGTCAAAGCCTACGGCATCCAGTTCATAAACTACAATGATGGCAGCATCACGGGCAGCCTCGTCTGGTCGACCAACGGCTACGTGACCTGGAACATCGCGCAGGTCACAACGCCCGTGGCTTTCGCATCGCTGCCTGCGGGCGTCGCCGGGATGCGCCATTTCATCAACAATTGCTCAACCACGACTTTTGCGGCTGCAGCGGATGGGGCGGGCGCAAACACCGTGCCTGTGTATCACAACGGATCAAGTTGGCGGGTAGGCTAAGTGTCACTATGGACCGCCGACAACGCGACGATGCGCGCCGATGGCTCGCCGCTCACTTGGGTAAGGAGATACTAGTCTAATGTCTAACGTACCTGTTCCCGAGGACGGCTTAATCACCGGCCTTATAGCTGTGGTCGCCGGGGCTTTCGGCTGGCTGTACAGACTCGAACGTCGCCCTCGCGGTCTAACTCGTGAAGAGCACGATGAGATTTGTAGTAAGAACCAGACAGCACTACGCCAAGACCTTAGCGAAATCAAAAGCATCTTGCGTAACCAAGACGAGCGAGCTTTGAACTATCGCGAAGCTACTTCTCGCGACATCACTGATATCAAGGTCAAGCTTGCAAGTACCCTTAGTGCCTACGATGCCAAATAGAACTACACAGCCAGCTAAGCTCCAGGGATCAACCCAGAATTATACCTGGGACTTCCTCTCTAACCTAGCCCCCGGCGAAACCATCACTAGCCAGACCGTAACCATGTCTGTCTATTCTGGTACTGACGCCAATCCTAGTGCTATGATTAGCGGGGCTGCTAGTGTAACCAACACTAGTGTGGTTAACCAAAAGCTCACCGGCGGTGTCCTCGGTGTTATCTACGAAGCCCTCGCTACCGTCACCACATCCCTAGGCCAAACCCTGGCGATGTCTAGTTTTATTGCTGTTGTCCCCGACCTACCCTAGGAGTTACCAATGGCTCAATCTGTCGAAGACCGCCTGACTGCCCTCGAAGATGTTGTGGACTCGTTCCGCAAGATCTTGACTACCTCTGAACACCAAGCTTGGATTGGACAGCGCGATGCAGTTAAGGCTGCCGCAGCCCAAGCTGCTGCGGATGCTGCTGCTCAAGCTGTCGCCAAGGCCGCAGCCCAAGCTGCCCCAGCTGCCCCAGCTGCCTAGTCCTGTGCCTAAGAAGTTCATGGACTGTGTTCGCGCGGGTGGTAGGGTCCGCACTAAGCGCTTGTCGGGCGGTCGTTACATAAAGCTGTGCTTTAAGGGCGGCCGCTCGACTGCGGGCGAAGTAAAGAAGCGCAAGTGAAGCTTACCGCCGAAATGATCGAGGCCTTCTCTGGAGTCTACCTGAGCCCCCGGTACGATCAACCTCAGCCTACGCCAGATTTCCACCGTGAGTGTTGGTCTAGGTATTGTTCTGATGTTCTAGCCGCAGCCACTGCTGCTCCTCGTAACCATGCCAAGTCTACCGGCCTAACCCACGACTTTGTCCTGGCGAATGTTTGTTTCAGGATCGAGGACTATGTAATCGTACTGGGGGCTAGCGAGGAAATGGCTATTGAGCACCTAGGGGATATAGCCAATGAGCTTCGAGAGAACGATGAGCTGATTCGAGACTTCAAAATCAAGGACGTGGTGACGAATCAGAAAACTGACATCATCGTAGAATGCCTGGACGGCTATCGTTTTAGGATCATCGCCCGAGGTGCTGAGCAGAAGATCCGTGGGCGAAAGTGGAAAGGCAAGCGTCCCGGCCTAATCGTCTGTGATGACCTCGAGGACGATGAGCAGGTCGAGAACAAGGACCGCCGACGCAAGTTTCGTCGCTGGTTCTTCCGCGCTGCCAAGCAGTCCCTGCGGGACGGCGGTAGGATTAGGGTCCACGGCACAATCCTGCACAAGGACAGCCTACTGGCCCACCTGATGCGCAACAAGGGATGGGCTTCCCGTTGTTACAAGGCTCACAAGTCGTTCTCGGATTTTAGTGAAATCCTCTGGCCCGAGAAATTCCCTCCCCAACGACTACTGCAGATCCGCCAGGAATTCATTGACGAAGGCGATTCGGCTGGCTATTCCCAGGAATACCTCAACGACCCTCGGGATGACGAAGGTGCCTACCTGCTGCCTGCTCAATTCCTAGAACTCAAGGACGACCAACGAGACATCTACCGAACCCTAGCTATAGGCGCCGATTTCGCTGTATCCAAGGCCGATGCTGCCAACCGCACCGCCTTCGTCGTGGGCGGCAAGACCCCAGATAACTTCCTCGACCACCTAGCCTTTCATGCTGGTCGGTGGGGTACTGACGAGTGGATCGACTTGATGTTCGACCTCGAAGCTCAGTACTCACCCTATGCCTGGTTCGTCGAAGACGGTGTGATTTGGAAGTCGGTCTGGCCTACCATCAGAGCTGAAATGGCTCGGCGCGACGTATGGCTGAACATCGTCCCTATGCCTTCAACCAAGGATAAAGCTGCCCGTGGTAGATCTTTCCAGAAACGAATGCGAGCTGGCTGGGCAAGGTTCGACAAACAGCACCCTGGGTATGGTGAGTTTGAAGAAGAGTGCCTTAGCTTCAGTGTCTCGACTGAATCTGACGCCGATGACTACTTCGATGCCGCTACGATACTCAGTAGAGGTTTCGAAGACATTAGTGTTTCCGAAGAAGATGGAATGAGTGAAGACGAAGAGGCTTTTGAACGAGAGTCGCTTCGTCTTCGCTCCCAAGTTACCGACGGTCGCTCTAGCGTGACAGGTTATTAAATGGCTCTAAACCTAGACAAGCGCATAGTCCTCAACAAGGACTTGATCGAGTCTCCTAACATCCTGGATCGCTTTTCAGAGGACGACCAGACGAAGATCGCCAACCAGGTCTGGTTAGGCTATTCTAGGGACAAACAGTCCCGTTCTAGGTGGGAACGTAGGATGTCCGCCGCCATGGACCTGGCGATGCAGGTCCAGCAGACCAAGAACTTTCCTTGGCCTGGCGCTTCGAACGTGGTATTCCCCCTGGTTACTATTGGTGCCCTGCAATTCAGTGCCCGTAGCTATTCCAACATTATCCAGGGCACCAACGTAGTTCGCTATCGAACTATAGGCACCAATGACAAAGAATCTATCGAGCGTGCCAACCGCATTGGCCAGCATATGTCTTGGCAGGTACTAGAAGAAGATATCTCTTGGGAAGAACAGCACGACCGATTGCTAATCAACCTGGCAATCGTTGGCTCTAACTTCATCAAGACTTTCTACAACCCTAGCCTTGGCTACACAGTCTCTGAACTAGTCATGGCGAAGGACTTTGTCCTCGACTACTGGTCCAAGTCGGTAGAACAGTCCGCTCGCAAGACCCATCGTATTCCTATGTACAGGAACGAAATCTATGAGAGGGTCCAGCAAAAGCTATTCATCGATATACTGGACGAGAAATGGTACCAGTCCGCTCCGCAGTTCACTGGTCCTTCGGACCCCAACTCCGACCGGCGGAAGGGCCAAGAACCCTCATACAATGACGATTCTGCTGCTTTTGTTGCTCTCGAGCAGCATTGCTGGTTCGACCTCGATGGGGATGGGTATGAAGAACCCTACATCGCTACCATCGAAGAAGGCTCTAAGAGTCCACTCCGCCTTACCTCCAGGGTGGATTCGATGGAGCAGATCCGCAAGCGTGGGTCTAAGATAGAGTTCATTAGAGCCACCGAGTCCTTTACCAAGTACTCCTTCATACCTTCGCCTGATGGCGGTGTCTATGACCTCGGATTCGGCACGTTTCTCGGCCCACTCAACGAGGCGGTTAATTCGGGTATCAATCAGCTGCTCGACAACGGAACGATGCAGAATTCTATTGGGGGCTTCCTTGGACGAGGTGCCAAGATTCGTGGAGGAGTCTATACAATGGCTCCTTTCCAGTGGGCGAGAGTCGACTCCACTGGTGACGATCTCCGTAAGAACATCGTGCCCTTCCCCGAGCGCCCGGCTTCGGACGTGATGTTCAAGCTGATTGGGCTGTTGATCGATTACTCGAATCGTATAGCTGGAACCCAAGATGTCCAGGTGGGCGGTAATCCGGGCCAGAACACTCCTGCTTCTACCTACCAAGGAATGCAGGAAGCTGGAATGCAGACCTACGGGATGATCTTCAAGCGAGTCTGGCGCTGCATGAAGGAGGAGTTCAAGAAGCGCTATGAGCTAAATGCTCGCTATATGCCACTGGTAGGTACTTTCGGCAACAACGCTGACAGGATCTTCCGCGAGGACTACAAGGGCAATCCTGACCAGATCGCCCCGGTTGCTAATCCTAATATCAACTCGTCCCAGATGCGTTTCCAGATAGCCACCACAGTCAAGCAGGCTGCGATGTCTACCCCTGGCTACGAAGTCCCGGAGGTCGAACGTGCGTGGCTCCAGGCTATGCAGGTCGAAAACATCGACGTGATCTATCCCGGACCTGACAAGGTCAAGCCTCTGCCCAACCCCAAGCTGATGGTGGAGCAACTCAAACTCCAGGGCAAGCAGATGGAGATTCAGTCCAGGACCCAGGAATGGGCCAACCACTTGATGGAAGAGCGCCGACTCAACACCGCCAAGATCATGCAGCTCGAGGCCCAGGCCTATGCCTTGACTAAGGGCGCTGATGCTCAAGAGATGGAACACAAGCTCGCGGCTCTTGAGATGATTATCGACCATCTCAAGACCACAAACGAACAGACCACTAAACAGATCGAAGCAATATCGAAGATGGGAGGCGGAGATGAGACGCAGGGAAAGAATCCTGACGGAAGCGGAGTTCCTAGACTGGAAAGCCAATCCGGGAACTCAGGGAATGATGGAGTATCTCAAGGTGGGAGTGGAAATGCTTCGGGAGCAATGGGAGGCGGGAGCCTTTCAGTCCAGTGATCCCGTTGAAACCCATACTGCCAACGCCCAGGCAAGAGCTTCGATTGCACAGTTGAATGAGTTGATTGACCTAGACTACGAACAGTACTGTATAGCATTAACCGGCGAACCGCCGCAAAAGGATGAGTCAGATGACACTAGTGAATAGATCCGGCCTCAAGCCCTTGGGTTACTCGGTCCTGTGTATTCCGTATGAACCGGAGTTCCAGGCCACACGACTGATTATTCCGCCTTCTGCCCAGGAACGTTCGCGTATGGTAGAGACCCGCGCAATTGTTCTGGAGATTGGACCGGAGTGCTGGAACGACGAATCCGTGCCTAGGGCTAAGGTAGGCGACAAGGTGATGATCGGCGCCCTCGCCGGGAAGATCGTTAACGGCACCCTACCGGAGGGCCCCAACAAGGAATACCGCAAGTATCGAATGGTGAACTGCGGCGATATCTATTGCCAGATCACCGAGGAAGCCTAGCATGAGCACTACCGAAACAGAAGTCCGTAAAGGCATGAACGACGGTGCGGGTACCGACGACACTACAGCTCAAGCTGAATCCCAAGCTCGCCAGGCTGGTTGGGTTCCCAAGGAGGAATTCCGGGGCGACCCTGCGAAGTGGGTTGACGCTACCCAGTACCTTCAAATCAACGGCCACCTGCGTACCGACCGGGACCGCATTAGGTCAGACCTGGATAATGTCAAGCAACAGAACGCCACACTTCAGGCCCAGCTGCGTGCTCAACAGGCCGCCCTGGATGCTCTGCAAGAAACCGTAGTTGAAACCAAGACCGTTGATCTGTCTGGGAGGGAAGCCGAACTGACTGCCCAAATCAAGGCTGCTCGTACTGCGAATGACTTTGAAGAGGAAGAGCGCCTGCGCGACGAACGCGACAAGGTGCGGCGAGAAAAGGAAAAGCTCGCTGTTGACAAAACCGGCGGTGGGGCGCAGACTACCTCAACAATCCCGACCGACCCCGTTAACACGCCTGAGTTCAGGCAGTTCCTTAGCGATAATCCTTGGTTTGAAACGGACAAAGTAATGGCTGCGGCAAGCGTGGCAATCCTGGCAGAACTCAATGCTAGTGGGGTGACTAAAAACCTCACGCCTAGCCAGCGCTATGCCTTGGCTGCCCAGAAAACCAAGGAGCGCTTTGGCATCGCTGACACTAGAGGTGCTCAGCGAATGGAAGGCAGTCGAGGCGGCGGTGACGCCGGTGGTACTGACGGTACGGGCAAGTCCTATGCTGACCTGCCGCCTGAGGCCAAAGCCGCCTGCGATCGCCAGGCCCAACGGGTCGTCGGCCAGGGAAAGAAATTCAAGACCGAAGCCGAATGGCGCAAGTCTTACGCTGCAACTTATTTCAAGTAAGGAATCGTCATGAGTCAGGCTCAAGTTGATGGGAACATTACCAAGTCCACGGTTGCTGACAAGCCAGGTACGACTACACCGACCCAGCGTCGTCGTATCCCAATGTCCACGCCTCGCCGCAAGCTGGAGGTAGTCCAAGAGATTCCTGGATTCCACCTGCACTGGTTCCGCGACGACAAGGTAGCCCAGGCGATGGACGCTGGTTACGTCAAGGTCCAGCGTCACGAGGTATCGCTGAACATCAACAATCCAGGTCAGAAGCCAGGTTCTAACGGCAATACTGACCTGGGCGATGCCGTCTCTATCGTCGGCGGCAAGACCGACGACGGGGCTCCCATAGGCCTGACTCTGATGAAGATTCCCGAAGAGTATTTCAACGAGGACCAAAAGGTCCTCGAGAACCACAACATCGCTAAGATGCAGTCTATCTTTGAAAACGAGATGATCGTTGGCAAGGATGGGCGGTTGTCTAAGGATGCAACAGCCTACGTCAAAACAGCACTGTTCAACAGACCCAAGCGAGTGGCGAAGATTGGCCGACAGTCTAAGCCCTTTTCAACTTCCCCTTAATGGAGATCCCTAATGGCATTCGTTAACCCGAATCGGCCTTCCGGACTCTCGCCTCTCAGATACCTGAACGGTGCGAAGTACGACGGCAAGGTCAACACCTATGCTATCGCCGCAGCAGTGGCTACGCCTTTTTACGTGGGCGATCTTGTGTCACTGGCTACCGGCGGTAGCCCCCTGGGCATTCCCAACATTGCACTGACGGCGGCAGGTTCTAACCCTGCGGTTGGAGTGATTGTTGCGGTAGGCCTGCTACCCTTTGGCCCCTATATCAACGTGAACGATCTGTCCAAGATCAGCCGCCCCACGGGTGCTCAGACCCAGATCTACTATGCCGCTGTTTCGGATGACCCGAACATCGTCTACGAGATCCAGGAAGGCGGTTCCGCCACCAACCTCACCTCAGCTACCGCCCTGTCCAAGAACGCATCGATTGTGTATGCTCTTCCAGCGACTGGCGTGGTAGTCTCGGGCACAATGCTTGACGGAGGCACTGTGTCCACGGCTACCGCTACGTTGAACTTGAAGATCCTCAAGTTCGTGCAGCGGATCGACAACAACTTCGTCACCAGCCCGGCTACAGGCGGCGGTGCACAGAAGTGGGAGGTTATCATCAATAACCATACCTTTGGTCGTGGCACCGGCACGGTCGGCATCTAAGGAGAATCAGTCATGGCTGTTGGTGGCGTAATTACCAGTGGTGCACATCCGAAGGCCCTTTGGCCTGGAGTGCACGCTTTCTGGGGGCAGGTCTACGACGAGCACCCGGTCGAATATACCTCAGACTATCAGGTCGAGGATTCCGACCAGGCTTACGAGCAGGACGTGATGGTTACTGGCTTCGGACTGGCTGCGGCCAAGCCCGAAGGCGGTGAGGTCACCTACGACTCGGAAATCCAGGGTGCAGTTTCGACCTACCCTCACATTGCCTATTCGCTTGGCTACATCGTGACCTACGAAGAGCTGCGCGACAATCTGTACGAGAAGGTTTCGATGTCTCGTGCGGAGGGCAATGCTTTCTCGATTCGTCAGACTATCGAGACGATCTGTGCGGCAGTCTATAACGATGCCTTCACAGGTGCGGTCTACCTTAATGCGAACGGTCAGACGCTGTGTAGTGCAGCTCAGCCTAATGCTACGGGTGGTACGTTCTCGAATGCGCTGACCCCGAGTGCAGACCTTCTGGAGGCTTCTCTGGAGGATATCTGCATCCAGGCTATGGGTCTTCAGTCCGACCGTGGGCTGTTCATCTCTATACTGCCGCGTTCCCTGCATATTCCCCGCCAGGAGTGGTTCAACGCTAACCGGATTCTGAAGTCGGTACTTCAGCCCGGCACGTCGAACAACGATATTAATGCTCTCAAGGCGACCAACGCCTTCCCGGAGGGCATTAAGCTCAATCACTTCTATACCTCGCCGCACGCTTGGTTTGTTAGAACCAACTGCCCGCACGGTATGATGATGTTCTGGCGCGACAAGCCGTTCTTTGACCAGGACAACGATTTCGGAACCAAGAACGCTCTGGCCGCGACCTACATGCGGTTCAGCGTTGGTAACACCGATCCTCGTGGGATTCTGGGTTCTAACGGCCCGTAAAGGAGGTCACGATGAGTGTCACTCCCAGTCCGCCGCCATGCCGGGTTCCTGCCGGCTCTACGACGGATTTTCCCTACGGCCCTATGGCTGACTCTGGCTATGGGAATCCTGTCTTTTACCATGCGTTCTGTGACGACTTCGACAACAGTCTCGGAGCGACGGGCTTGTGGACCGTCTCCGCTGGTGGTGCTGGCACTGTAGCCAACGCCGCCGGTGACGGCGGTCTGGCTCTGTTCACCACTGCGGGTGCGACGAACAACTTTGAATCTATCCAGACTCCCTCGGCAGGTTTCACCCTGCCGCAGGGGGCCCTGGCTGGCAAAAAGGCGTTCTTCCTCACGCGACTTCAGTTGAGCGATATCACAAACTCGGCTTTCATTGCGGGTCTGATTTCGATCAATGCTACACCGTTTACATCCATTGCCGACGGTGTATACTTCCAGAAGTCCAGTGGTGGTACTGTCCTCAACATCATTAGTGCTATTGCGAGCACCCTTACGACTACTGCGATCCCGGTAGCATTCTACAATACCTTCTTTGCGAATGCTGTCAACATCGACCTTGGTTGGTATATTGATCGGAATGGCTATCTCAACGCCTTCGTTGGACAGCAGCTGGTTGGTTACCTACCTCAGTCGGGATCGGGCGCAGTCAACTCTGCGGGTGTCTCGGTTAGCCCGACGGTAGGTCGGTGTGTTCAGGTCACTGGTCTGTCCCTGTCTACCGCCAATCTGGCACCCACCCTGGGTGTGCAGACCGGTCAGGCATCGTCCAAGACTATGACTGTGGACTTTGTTGTTGCGCAGAAAGAGCGCTAAGGAGATGGTGTACGTGGATTATGTTGGTCGTAATCCACGTACATTTTTACCCCTATGGCTTTCCAAACACGTATCCTTAGTGACAGTTCCAAAAACGTCAAGATCCAAGTCAGGGGGTTCTTCACTGAAGATCTAGTAGAACCTGCCGTAGTCCTAGACCTCGACAAACTTACCTCAGCACCTAGAGGTCTCAGAATCGATTCGTTCTGGTGGCTGTTGGAAGAGAAAATGGGCATCCGCCTGTGGTGGAGTCCCGGCCAGCTTCTGCTGCCTATGGAATCCAGGAATGCCTTTCGCCCAGACCTACCGTTCTCGTCTACCTCCCTGGCTAGTGATTCCTGGGATCGTAAGATCTGGATGACCAGCCACTCCATTAACAGTGGTATCACCAAGTCCAAGTACTTTGTGTTTGGTCTGGATGCGGAGAAGCAGGTATGACTATTCCGTCCTATACCAACACTCCAGTTCGGCTGATCAAGCGAGCTTACTTCGAGACTGGTTTGCTCGAACTAGGCCAGGATCCCAATAGCGAACAACTAGCTATGGGGATGGAAAGGCTGAATGACATGGTGAATGCCTGGCAGACGCAGGGGCTGAAGCTGTGGCTGGAGTTAGACCTACCCATAGCGCTGACCGCCGGAGTCTATCTCTATCCTCAGACCCAGATACTGAATGGCATAACCACCAAGCCCCTAAGAGTGAAGGAAGGTTACTTTCTCTACAACCCTGGCAATCCGTCGGGCCAGACCATGTACCCACTGATACCGCTGGGCCGCAGCGAATGGGATACCGTCGGTACTAGGTCATCCCCCGGTACTATCACTTCGTACTATGTAGACAAACAGCCGGCGGTACTGAATGTTAACCTCTGGCAAGCCCCCTCGGCGTCGTTTGCTACCCAAGGTCAAGTTCATTTGATCGTTCAGCAGCAACAGACTAATGCTGTTCAGCTAACCGATCAAATGGTCTTTCCGCAGGAATGGTTCTTGGCCCTGCTCTGGGGCCTGGCCGACGAGAGTTCCACGGGCCAGCCTGCCCAGACTCAAGAGCGCTGTGCTAGTCGTGCTATGCAGTACAGGACAGCCCTCGAGAATTGGGATGTCGAAGACGCACCGACTCAGTTCCAGCCTGACTCTAGAATGGGCTATGCCCAGAACAGGTTTGCATGAGTACACCGCCTGAGCAAATGCCGCCACAGTCGGGCCAGGCGCCGACGGTTAGGCAGCCCAAGCGCTGGCCCTTAGTCCAGACCTATTCGTCTCGCAACGGAACTCTGTTGCAAGATGCTAGGCTAGTCAATGCCTACGCAGAGCGAGATCCTCATACCGGCGACTGGGTAGTTGAGAAACGTCCAGGCCTAGCTGGTTATGCCTATAGTAGCCCAGGCACCATCGGCCTGGGCATCATGGGCGCTGCACTGACTTCGCCTGCAATTACCACCCTGGCGATTGAGACTCCTGGTAATTGTTTCTCGATTATTCCAGGCCTAGCTAGCCAACTGATAGGTTCAGTCGACGGTAGCTATCCCTATTCATTCCTGCGCTACGACGCAGGTGCAATGAACACTGTAGTGTTCCAGAATGAAACCGGCGCCTATTATTTAGCTAATCCCCTGCCTGGTCATACCCCTATGCTGAGTATGACTGGCACTACTATCACAGGCTTCCCCTCGGGTCCCTATGCCTTTGGCTGGGCATTCCTAGATGGTACTCTCTATATCATGGATTCTCAGAATAATATCTGGGGGTCTAACATCAATGATATGACTACCTGGAATGCCCTAAACGTAATCCAGGCAGGTAGCACCCCCGACAAAGCGATTGCTCTGACTAGCCACCTGACCTACGTTATTGCGTTTAAGCAGAATTCTACCAACATCTTTTACGATGCTGGTAATGCTACGGGTAGTCCGCTGGCCTCGGTCCAAGGTGCTTTGATACCTTATGGGTGTGAGGAAGGCACGACAGTTCAAGAGATTGATGGGAATTGCCTGTGGTTGGCAGCTGGACCCGAGAACGTACCACAGGTAGCTCAGTTGTCTAACCTCTCGTTCAGCATTGTTTCGACACCGCCGGTGGATAGGTTCCTGTTACAATACTCAGGTAATCATATTCCAGCACTGCCTAATAGCAACTACTGGAGGTCGTCGGTACTTAAGATGGGCGGTCATCGGTTCTACCTATTGACCAGCCTCGCAGCCAACGTCACCCTAGCCTACGACATTGACTACAAGCTCTGGCACGTCTGGCAGGATGCCCAGGGTAATATGTTCCCGCTGGTCTCGGCGGCATCGCCTTCGTTCAGCGGTCCCACCGTCGTACTGGGCCAGCAGATTCATGCCTTGAATGGCCTCTATTATCAAGTTCTGCCTGACTATTTACAGTCCGTAGACGCTATTTCTGGTAGCGGTGGATTTAACTTCACCAATGCCGCTCCGACTGTGGACATCTACACCCCTAGTTACGACGGCGGTACTAGGCGTAGGAAGCAACTCAACTTCATGTTCTTCAACGCTAGCAAGTATCCAGGCAGTACATTGAAGTCCAGGTTTAACGAGGACGACTACGATTCAACCCAGTGGTCTAACTTTAGAACCATAGACCTCTCGCTCAAGACCCCCATTCTACCTTCTAATGGGTCGTTCCGCCGGCGAGCCTATCACTTCCAGCATCGCTGCCCGACGCCCTTTAGGTTGTCGTCTATAGACCTGCAAATGGACCTTGGAACTCTATGAGCTTTGGAAGTCAAACTGTCTGGCCGCCTGATCGTTCTAGTGTGATTGTCGATTCTGATGGCAGGAAGACTGGATACTTTTTCAACTGGCTTAACGCTGTCTACGCCTTGCTCAACAAGACCTTGCTTAAAGGTTATACTGGAACCATAGTCACCGCCAAGCTAACGGGCGGTGGCACGAATGGCTCGATGACCTTCGTCAATGGTGTAGTGGTTTCACAGGTAGCTGCAACATGAACAAGCCCTTGGCCTGTATACCTAAGATCAGAGGCCTGTCGTGGGACGACAAGGTAGCGTATCTTGCCTACAAGGCTTCGATAGTACAAGGACCGTCGCCGCTGGTCACGCATAGTTTCCAAGACATCTGGTATGTCAAGACCATGTATCTACCCGCCGGTACTAGGTTGATAGGCAGAAAGCATATCGACGGACATATCTTGAAACTTATCCAAGGCAAGGTTGTTCTGTTGTTTGAGGTAGGCCAGAAGTACTACGAGGCTCCTGATAGGATTCATAGTCGCCCTGGCGACCGCATGGTGGCGATAGCCCAGACAGATATCATTGTGGAGGCATGGATTCTTAATCCCGACGGTGAGACTGACATAGATGTCATTGAGGCTTCTGTAGTCGAACCGGCGGATGAGATTTTATCCAGAGGCAAACTAATTGCCGCTCAGGTAGATAACCAGCTCTATGCAGAATCGATTCTGCTGAGCAAGGATTAATTATGGTTTGGGCAGTATCAACGATCATCGCTACCGCCGGGCTGGCCGTTACGGCTGGCAGTACTGCCTATGAGCTTAGCTCGCAGGCTGGTGCGCAAAGCCAGGCTAACAAGACAGCCGGTAGCCAGTTGCAGATGGAGCAGATTCAGTTTGGGGAGCAGCAGCAGTACGCTAAGCAACTCCAGGACTTAATCAACAATCCTTCGTCTGTCACTAGCTTGCCTGGGTACAAGTTCAACTTCGACCAGGGTGCTCAAGCAGTTGCGCGCCAAATGGCTGCTAGTGGATTCCTAGGATCGGGGAACGAAGCTACCGCCTTGACCCAGTATGGTCAGGGCTATGCTATGAACACCTTTAACCAGCAAGCTCAACTACTGGCAGGCCTGGCGGGATTCAACGCACCGGCCTATGGTAGTAATGCTGTTGGGGCTGGTACGAATGCTATCAATGCTCAGAACAATAGCTTCAACCAGACTGGTAGTTTGTTGGCCAGCCTAGGCTACGCTGCTAACCGCTTTGCCCCGACTAGCTCCCCAGGATCGTGGGGACCTGGCCAGCCCTTTGTGGATTCGAGCGGGAATCTAACCTACGACCCAGGCCCAGGCGTTCCGTATATCGGAGCTGGTAGTGGTATGATTGGCGTTACCGGAGGCTTCGGACCAGGATGAGTGAACTCTGGGGCTTTCAGTCTGGCCAACAACAGGCTGATGAAACGAACCTTAAAATGCAGATGGGCCAGCTGGCTCTGCAGGAAGGTGCGGTAGATATAAAACAGAAGGAGACCAATCTTAAGCAGTCACAACTGGCGCTTCAGCAACAGCAGATGATGATGAAGCGCCTGGCAGAGGCACAGACATTCGGGGCAGCCGGCGGCGGTGGTGGTGGCGTTGATCCTATTGAAGGACTCGCGAATCAGCTCTATGCCCAAGCCTCAGCTATTGCGCCGGTCGCCCCAGAGCAAGCCGCTAGTATTGTAGACAAAGCCAGCAAGCTGGAACTGAATCACTCCAAGATTGTCGAAGCTACCCAGACCCGAAACAGCAAGATGTGGGCAGATGCTGCGAATGCACTCCAAGGTGTGCATGATCATGCCTCGCTGCAGGAGGCGGTGAACCAGTTCACTATCCAGCACCCGGACGAAGCGCAGAATCCTAAAATGCGAGAGGTCATGATGCAACTCCAGGGGCAGGAGTATGACCAAGGCAAGATTGACGCCATCCGAAACGCTGCTATCGACAACAAAACGAAGGCGGAAACTGCGGCGGCTGAAGCACGAGCTAAGGCTAGTACGGCTGCTGCTAAGAGAGATGAAGCGCAGGTTCCATTAGAGAAGGCTAGGACTGAGGAGAGTGAAGCTAGGACTGCCGCCTTGCGCAAGGCCGGCGGGAATACAGAACTACCCAAGGGCACTGACATTAACTATATCATGCAGCACGCTACTGAGGACTTTGACCTGTCGCGGTCGGACGCCGACAAGGCCAAAGCTAGGCTGCAAGCCACGCAGGTAGCGTCTAATGCCAAGGATATCCTGGCGGCTAATCCCGGGATGTCTAAGCAGCAAGCTCTAGACAAGGCTTACCGAGAGAGCAGGAAGGGCGGTAACTGGTCTGGGCTGTCGCCCATCGATAAGTCGGTCGGCGGTAATCCTGCTAATGCCTTACCCATTCCCCAAGACCTGAAGAAACTCCAAGACAACCGCTGGTACATTGCCCCAGATTCGGAAGGCAATATGGTTCCTCAGCTATGGGATGGTTCTTCGTTCAAAACCAGAGATGCTTTGAACGAGGATTCGTCGAGCGAAGATGAACCTGACGACGAGGACGAAGATTGAGTACTTCACTCGAAGAAATGCAGCAGCGGGTGGCTAAGAGCCAGGGACAGGCTTCGGCTACAAAACCCCCTAGAGTCTCTAAGCCACCCGCTGCTGGTGGTGGAGTTACCCCGCTGGCGGAGATGCAGAAGCGCTTGGCACCGCCGGCACCTTCATTACTACAGACTATTGGCGGTGGGTTAAAGGATGCTGCGACTAAGGCGGTCTTGCCTTACTGGCAGAACTACAAGGAAACCGCCAAGGCCTATGCAGATTCGTTGAGTGAGGATGTCACTAAGTCTAAATCCCACCAAGATTCTATCTCAGGCTTGCTACTGTCTCTCAAAGGCTTGAATGATGCTCTGGGTGCTGCACAAGCTCCACTGGAAGCCGCCGGCAGGACTGGGATCCTAGAGCCTATAAGAGCAGGTATAACGAAGCTAGGCCAACTGGTGTCTGACCACTTGGCAGCCCCTGATGTCGAACCTACCCCGCAGCAAAAGCGTATGGCGCAGGTTACTGGAGTACCTGTCGCTAGGCAGTATCCTAAAGGGATTGACTGGAAGGTTCACAAGGCCGATGTTCAGCAGACAGTCGAAGGTATCAACGCAGGCCTAGAACAAGCGTTTGGCGCGGGGCTAATGCTAGGTGAAGGCAAGCTCCTGGGAGGGCCGAAAGAACCTGCCCCGCTGCCTGAGCCTGGTTCCTACGAGGCTTTGCCAAAGCTGTCTCCTGAGGAGATGGAGGCGACGATCAGGGCCAACCGCCGAGCCCAGGGATTGAATCCTGTCGTAGGTAAGCCCAAGGTCGAGATTGGAGAAATCAAACCCAAGGTTACACTAGCCCAAGCCCAGGCGGGGGTACGTCAGGCTACTAGAGAAATGATCGAGCCGATGGTAGCGGAGCCCGCAGCGGTAGTCAATGCTCCGAAGACTAATCTGATGCAGGCTTACTCGGTGCATACTGCTATAGATACGATGGCGGTGCCTATATTTGAGAAGTATGCTAAGGAAGGCAAACCCACGACTGGTGGTGAGATTCTAGACCAGCTCAAGACCATTACCGAGTCGATCAAAGGTGCTGATGCTTGGACGGCGGTAATCGAGGGACTGCGAAAGAACGTTGGTGATGTCAAGGCTCATATTGCATGGCAACTGCCTGAGTGGGCCCAAAGTATAAGTGGGGATCCAATAGCTGGATTCTATGACCATAACTCACATTCGATTCATGTTAGTCTGCAAACCGCCGACTCTCCCTTTCACACCACAATTCACGAACTAGAGCACGCGGCTACCGCCAAGTATGTAAGGCAGAATCCAGACTCGCCTTTAGTTAAACGCCTGGACAAAGTCTTGAACGAAGCCCGAACTCGTGCTGTACGAATGCAAGAAGCGCAGCAGGCTGGTAAGCTGGTGCATTACGGATTGACTAATAACAGAGAGTTCCTGAGTGAACTCAAGTCCAATCCTAGGTTTGTAGACTTCCTCGCTAGGTCGGAAGCCTATGCTTCAGCGTCGTGGAAATCGATTAAGATTTTCAACTACCTAGCCGACTTGTTCAGACAAATGCTTGGGATTAAAGATCCCCGAGCTACCCCACTACTTCATGAATCCATGTTCTTGGGGAGTGAGATTGCCAAGAAGCAAGCTGGTGGACCGAAGATTCTAGCGGCTAGGCAAATGACCGGCGAGGCCCTGCGGGGGGCTGTCGAGCTACTGCCAGCCCAGATCACCAAGGCCCAAGCCAAGCTTGAGAGCTGGTATACCGACATACTGAAAACAGTCAATGTCGAAGCCCTGGGGCCTAGGGCTAAACTAGCAGCTAGTTCGGTGGCTAAGGCGATTGCTGATCGTGTGCGCTCGACTACGATGTTTGTGCGTAATTCTGAACCTAGACGAATGTGGTGGGAAGCCCGCCTGTCGTCGGTAGATCAGTTCATTTCCAGGTTTGAGAAGGGCGATAAGTTTGCTGATGATCCTGAACTAGCCAAGATTGCTGATACTTACAGACACTGGAATGGCATGATCTTTATGCAAGACATAGATCATGGGATTCTCTACGATCCGGTAGACAACTATCTGTTTCATGTCTTCGAAGATTCGGATGCTGTTAGGCAATGGGCAGATCAGACCTTTGGGACTAAGTGGGGGGATCCTAAGTTCACCAAGGACCGCACGTTTTCGCTCTACGAAGAGGCGGTCAAGGCTGGGTTTGTGCCTAGGTTTAGGAACCCAGAGGACATCATGCTGGCGCGGCAGAAAGCCTCGGACATCGCGGTGTCTAAGATTGAGGCTCTCGAACAACTAGATCATTTCGGCCTCGCGGTCAAGAAACCGTCGGGGGTCAAGAACTTCTCGACCAGGTTCCCTTCTGTAATGCGGCGGTCGCCTAATGGGGACTGGTACTTTATCCATCAACAAGCGGCTCAACCTCTATTCAATGCCTTTGACTCCAAGAGCCTTTGGGCTGACACATCTCTACTGGGTTCTGCGTTTCGTGGCGGGATGGCTGTTAAGAATACTGTTGTCCCGCTGCGCCTAGGGTTTAGCTTATTCCACGCAGGACACGTCGCGCATATTGCGAATGCAGACATGGTGGCGTTGTCATCCAAGGGGATGCTGTCGGGAACCCAGTCGCCAATAGAATTTGGCCTTTCGATTGCTAAGGCCGCGCCGCTGTTTGTTAATGCCTGGCAGAATGCTAGGTTTGGGCAGAACATAGTAGATGTCTGGCTAGGCAAGGTTGGGTACGAAGACCTGACTGCGGCGGACAAACAGAACCTGCAGTTCATGTCTGAAGGCGGGTTCATACCGATTATGGACCAGCACTGGGAAGTCGGCGCCATAACGAAGTTCAGGAAAGCCATAGCTAATGCTAGGGATGGAGATGGCCTGGCTAGTGCGAGGGCGGTCTGGCACGCGCCTTGGGCTTTGTTGGAGGGAATGCAAGCACCGATATTCAAGGTTTGGATTCCTAACCTCAAGGCTGCGTCTTACATCAAGAATGTGAGCGAGGCTATCAAGGCCGATCCGTCGTTGATGAATAATAGTCTGAGACGCCAACAGGCGTTCCGCCGGATAGCCCAGTCAGTCGATAATCGCTATGGTGAAATGAACTATGAGACTCTCCTGTGGAAGAAATGGGCGAAGGATCTCGCGGTTCTTAACACCCTGTCACTTGGCTGGCAGTTGGGTTTTCTTCGGGAATATGGTGGTGGAACACTGGATCTGGGTCAGTTTGCCGTCCGAGGCGATAAGATGCAGGCGATCCGGCAGGGAAAGCTGGACCGAGCCCTGTTCGCTTCGATCTACACGATCACAGCACTGGGATATGGAGGACTACTTACCTGGGCAATGACCGGGAAGCCGCCAGAGTCGTTGACCGATTACATCCTGCCTAGGACTGGCGACGTAGGACCTGACGGTCAGCCAGCCCGCGTCAACACGATGTTCTATACGAGGGAATTTCAATCCATCTATAAGCATGTTGAAGCCAAGGGCTTGATGGCAGGTCTAGGTAATCTGGTGATGTCCAAGGCTTCAGGGATTATAGGGTTGTTCAGCGAACTAGGCCGAGGGGTTAACTCTTTTGGCCAGGAGATTCGGAATCCCGGCGACCCTGCGTATCAGAGGATTGCCGAGTCCTTGGCCTACGTGATGTCAGACCTGGAGCCGATTGCGTTCAAGTCTATGCAAGGGGACCTACCGTCTAAGCTTAGAGCTATAGCGGGATTCACCCCTGCGCCTGCCTATATGACGGACAGTGCGACGGTCGGTAGAATCAAGGATTCCTACCAGCGGTTTGTAGCGCCGCAGGAAAAACCCTATGATCGCCTGGCTAGGTCCAAGGCATTTTCGCAGTTGAGACTGGACTACCTGAATGGCAAGCCCATCGGAGAGAAGCTCGACCAACTGTCTAGCGAGTTCAACCTGTCCGGCAAAGAACAGCGCCAGCTGATGCGAGACCTGAATCGCGCCGGACCGCCTAGTGGATGGATGTTCCAACGCCTGCCTTGGGAAGAACAAAAGCTGTTGCTGGACCAGATGAGTCCAGAAGAGCGGGAATCCTACCTTAGTCTGAGCAACAAGCAACACCTGCGAGGGCATTATGCGCCTCCTAGTCCTTGATCTAGATGGTGAGGGTTGCGGAGTAGACCTGGCCATTAGGGCAGAGAACGCTGGGCATATCGTCAGATACTACCTGCCACCCCATGCGGGCGGTGAGCAGCGGCTCTACGGTTCTGGCCTGGTGGCTAAGTCTGACGACTGGGAAGCCGAGATGGACTGGGCTGAACTGATTGTGCTGATAGGCAATACCGTCGCCAGGGACCGCCTTGCTTTTTATTTTGGCAAAGGCTATCCCATCTTCGGCACCAACGACAAGGCAGCAGAATTAGAACTAGATCGAGGCAAGGGCCAGGAGATTCTCCAGTCCAACGGCATAGATATCATTCCCTATCAAATAGTCTCGTCGGCTAACGAAGCCATAGACCTGATTGTCAAAACTGGCAAGGCCTATGCTATGAAGCCTTGGGGCGGAACTGTTGACAAAGCCATGACCTATGTGGCAAGATCTCCCGACGATGCCATATTTACCTTGCAACGCTGGGACCGCCAGGGGCTGTTCAAAGGCCAGCTCATGATGCAGGAGAAAATGGATGGGGTGGAAGTGGGAATCGCAGCGTGGTTTGGACCGGGCGGCTGGTCGGCGGCTCTCGAAGAGTCGTTTGAGCACAAGAAGTTCTTGGTGGGCGACCTGGGCGAGAACACTGGAGAAATGGGCACAGTCATCCGCCACGTTCGTTCGTCGAAACTTTTTGACGATATCCTTGAGCCTTTGGGTGATTATCTACACGCTGTTAATTATATCGGAGACTGTGCAGTTAATTGCATTGTTGCCAAGGATGGGAGAATTGGACCGCTTGAATTTACCATGAGGCTAGGCTGGCCAGATTTTTGTATCCGCCAAGCGGTGATCCAAGGTGATCCTGTAGAGTGGATGGCAGATCTAGTCAACGGAAGGGATTCACTGGAAGTATCTAAAGATGTTGCTGTCGGTGTTGCTTTGGTGCACGGTGACTTTCCTCGAGGTGGCCCCGGTGACACTCGGCCTAAGGATCCACTGGATCATTGGGCAGACTATCCTATCTACGGTGTCACAGAGGACAACTTACCTAGTATAGCTTGGCAACAAGTCAAAGCTGGGGTGGTGCCTACGATTAAGGGAGATAAGGTTGTTAACCTACCTACGACGGTCACTGCAGGCAATTTCCCACTGGTTGCTCTCGGAGTGGGTAACAGCGTTAGTCGTGCTAGCGATGCTGCTTATTCTGTGGCGGAGTCCTTGAAACTACCGTCGAACTTGATGTACAGGACTGATGTCGGGCAGAGACTGAAGAAGGACCTGCCTAAGCTGCAAAAGCACAAGATCGCACTGGGGATGGAATTCTAGTGGGCGGGCCAGTCAAGGGCCAAGCTGATTACCTAGTACTAGGTGATTATAATGCCGCCTGCTCAATGTGCGGGCGGAAGCGCAAGGCTTCGCAACTGGTTCGAAACTGGCAGGGACTCTATCGCTGTCCTGAGCATAACGAACCTAGGCAGCCTCAGGATTTTGCCAGAGGGATTAAGGAGAACATGGGAGTTCCGTGGGCACAAACGGAACAGATCCTGTTTACTTCCTTTAACCTGACATTTCCAGTAGTCATTAGTCCTAGCCCGATGGTGCTACCGCCCACCTCGGTCAATCTTTTAACTGAATCTGGGCAGATCCTGTACACGGAAGGCGGTAGTCCGATAACGACGGAAACGGCAGCTTACGAAGGAACAGTTGTAGCCCTAATACCCTCGTACATAATTCCGACGAGCTTCCAGTGGGCTTGGCTTTCAGGCGGAGACAATATAACTATTGAATCTCCCAACGCTAGTGCGACTGCACTCTATGGCATACTTACGATCTGGACTGCGGATAGCATAATAGTTACAGCTGATGGTTACCCGTTGACCTGGACTGCAGACGGCTTTCAGCCAGTTAGTGGAGTACTACAAGTTACAGTAACTTCAAGCCTTGGTGGTATTGCTACAGCTCAGGTTAACGTTAGTATTTAGGAGAACTTTATGAAGAAGATTCTAGGATTAAGCTTATTGCTGCTTTGCGGCATAGCTCAAGCACAGGTACCTATCTCTACCCTACCGGCGGCCAGTACTTCGACTACTGGAACTGAAGTGTTCCCGGTGGTGCAGACTAGTGTAACTAAGAAGATGACGCTGGCCCAGGTACTAGCGTGGATTGATTCTACCAACCTAGCCCTAGCGGCTTCGAATGCGGCAGGACTGAGTAATCTGTCTGTACAGAATTCGTCTGCTGGTACGGGGGCTTGGCTCAATAGCCTGTTTATAAACAACTCTTCTTTGGGGTTGCATGTCGGAACTACGTCGAGTGCTTACTCGGGTTCTGTACTGACCAATGGGTTGTCGGGAGCCCAGGGATTAATCTACAGCGACTATGGATTACAGATAGGTACAGGGGGTACGAATAGTCGAGTTAATATTAACTCGTCTGGTAATGTAACAATCAACGCGCCGACGAGTGGGGTTACGCTCACTACGAATGGGCTTAACGGCTCGGCGGTCTATGCGGCCAATTCGACCAGCGCGGCTTCCAGCCTGCTGCTCGGCTACGGCATCGGTGGCTTCCCCAACATCTGGAGCCTGCTGACGCAATCCACCGATGCACTGAATATCGGTACGAACGGCGCAAGGTCGCTGCAGCTGACGACGAACGGCGGGGCGCGCCTGACGATCTCCAGCGTAGGCGCCGTCACTGTCGGCGCACCGTCTAGCTCCGCCAACCCCACCTTCGTCATCACCGGCCCGGACAGCAACTACGCGCAGCAGCTACAAGGCAGCACCAACACCGGGCTGTCGTTCGGTCAGGTCATCGATGCTGGCACGAACAGTTCCGACACCGCGCTGCTGATCAACAGCGCGAGTGGCGGTACGCAATACCTGCGTCTCTATGGCGACGGTGGCGTTGCTATCGGCAACCCCACCGGTGGCGATGAAGGAGCCGGAACGATCAACGTCGCCAGCAACTACTACGTTCAGGGCTCCGCGATCGCTATCGCTACCAGCGGAACCTTCACCCTCACTTACAGCAGCGGGTGCAG
>Ga0335069_10000941_pt1 | contig 46917 bp, 46 predicted proteins | sample Lox_Sample_11_FD_206714 | JGI IMG/M metagenome (GOLD analysis project Ga0335069, IMG submission 206714) | Soil microbial communities from Loxahatchee National Wildlife Refuge, Florida, United States - Lox_Sample_1.1 | ecosystem: Environmental > Terrestrial > Soil > Wetlands | place: USA... | reverse complement strand
CGTTGGGCCAGGTAAGAACCGAGGTGATGAAGAGCCGAGGTATAATGATGGGCCATCTCATTGCGGACACGAAGGAGGAGATGGCACGGCTGGATGCCGCTTTCTCAGCGAAGTTAGACGAAACCCATAAGATGCTGGCCGATTACCAGACTCTCGTATCCGATCCACGCGAAAAGCCGATGTACGCGGCCGTCCTCGCCGACGAAGAAGCCTATCAAGCCGCCGCCAAACCGGTCCTGGCGCTCTGCGTGGAGTTGAAGACCAAAGAGGCCATCCAGCTATATCGGAAGACCGTCGCGCCGGCCTTTGATAAATATGTCGCCGATCTCAGCACCGAATTTGACCTGAACAAGCAGGGTTGTGATGACGACGCCCGTCAAACAAAGGCGACCGTGAATTCCGGCATCACGTGGGTCATCGTTGGCCTTTCAAGTGCCCTGGGCGCTGGGCTTCTCATCGCCACCCTCATCATCCGTGGCACCAACAAAGTTCTCAACCGCATCGCCGCAAGCCTCGGCGAAGGCTCCGCCCAGGTCGCTTCCGCCTCTTCTCAGGTCTCCTCCTCCAGCCAGACTCTCGCCCAGGGCGCCAGCGAACAGGCCGCCTCCCTCGAAGAGACAAGCTCCGCTCTCGAAGAAATCAGCTCCATGACCAGGAAGAACGCCGACACCGCCCAGCAGGCAAACAACCTCTCCGCCGAAGCCCAGAACGCCGCCGCCAAGGGCAACGACGCGATGAACAAGATGGCCGCGGCCATCCACGAAATCGAAAAGTCTGCCAATGAGACCGCCAAGATCATCAAGGTCATCGACGAAATCGCCTTTCAGACCAACCTGCTCGCCCTCAACGCCGCCGTCGAAGCCGCCCGCGCCGGTGAAGCCGGCAAAGGCTTTGCCGTCGTCGCCGAAGAGGTCCGCAACCTCGCGATGCGTTCCGCCGAAGCCGCCAAGAACACCACCGCCCTGATCGAAGGCAGCGTGAACAACGCCAAAAACGGAGTTGCCTTCAGCGTCGATGTGGCCACGATCCTCCAGGAAATCACCGGCTTCTCCACCAAGGTCAACACCCTCGTCAGCGAGATCGCCGCGGCCAGCAAGGAACAAACCCAGGGCATCCAGCAGGTCAGTACCGCGGTCTCGGAGATGGACCGGGTCACCCAGTCCAACTCCGCCGGCGCCGAAGAATCCGCCGCCGCCTCCGAAGAACTCTCCAGCCAGGCCGAACAGATGCGCACCATGGTTGATGAACTCCTCGCCCTCGTCGGCGCTGCCGCCGTGAAATCCCAGCACACTCCCTCCGCCGCCGCACCCCGTCAGCATTCTCAATCTTCAAAATCGCCCCACACGAACACCCCCACCCCCAACAATCCCCCCAGCCACGCCGGCCGCCAACGCAACACCCACGCCGCTCAACTCATCCCCCTTGGCCAAGACGAAGCCTCCACCTCCGCCGCAACCTTCGGCGAATTTAACAGCGGCGACTGACCCTCCATTCTTCCAAAACTCCCACGCCGGGACCGCCACGTGCCCTCCACGCGGCGGCCCCGCTTTTTTGGGGCCATCACCAAGATCGTCGAACTCTGCGGCTCCAAAACACCCGAAGTCGCCCGCCGCCTCGGGCTGTGCGGGCCAACTCGCTCCACCCGCAAACACCCCCCCCACACATCCCCCAGACCCCATACCCCAGACCCCCTCCATCCTTTCCTCGTTCATCATTCATAATTCATCGTTCCCCCAACCCACGCCCCCGATTTGCTACAATACGGGACTCGTTTCTCCGGAACCCAAAATGCACGCAAAAACCCCCGAACTCCTCTCCCCCGCCGGCGACTGGGACGCCCTCCGCGCCGCCGTCGCCAACGGCGCCGACGCCGTCTACTTCGGCCTCGACCAGTTCAACGCCCGCCACCGCGCCACCAACTTCACCCTCGCCGAACTTCCCGACGTCATGGCCTACCTCCACCGCCACAACGTCAAAGGCTTCCTCACCTTCAACACCCTCATCTTCTCCGACGAACTAGAATCCGCCGCCGACTACATCAAAGCCGTCGCCGCCGCCGGCGTCGATGCCGTCATCGTCCAGGACCTCGGCATCGCCCAACTCATCCACACGCTCGCCCCCTCCCTCCCCATCCACGGCTCCACCCAGATGACCCTCACCGAACCCGAAGGCATCAAATTCGTCCAAAACCTCGGCGTCCAACGCGTCGTCCTCGCCCGCGAACTCGGCCTCAAAGAAATTCAAAGAATCGCCACAGCCCTCACCCCCCCCGCTACCCCTGATACTACTGATATCACTGCTACCACTATTCCCTCCCCCACCCCCCAACTCGAAGTCTTCATTCACGGCGCCCTCTGCGTCGCCTACTCCGGCCAATGCTTAACCAGCGAATCCCTCGGCGGCCGCAGCGCCAACCGCGGCCAATGCGCCCAGGCCTGCCGGCTCCCCTACCAACTCCTTGTCGACGGCACCCCCAAAGACCTCGGCGACAAAGCCTACCTCCTCTCGCCGAGCGACCTCGCCGCCCACGACCTCATCGCCGACCTCACCGACCTCGGCATCTCCTGCTTCAAAATCGAAGGCCGCCTCAAATCCGCCCACTACGTCGCCGCCACCACCCAAACCTACCGCGCCGCCCTCGACGCCAAACTCGCCAATCAAACATTCCAAATCTCCGATCAGCAAAAACACGACCTCGAACAAACCTTCTCCCGCGGCTTCACCCACGGCTTCCTCTCCGGCGTCAACCACCAGGAGCTCGTCGCCGCGAAATTCCCCAAAGCCCGCGGCACAAAAATCGGCACCGTCCTCTCCAAAACAAATCGTGCGATCACCGTCCAACCTCTGGTACCGCGACCGTCAGGGAGCGCTGAGCTGCCCCTCAAACCCGGCGACGGCGTTCTCTTCGACGAAGGCCACCCCGAGCAAGACGAACAAGGCGGCCGCATCTATTCCGTCAAATCCCGCGGCCAACACCTCGAACTCGAATTCCACCCCAACGACGTCAACCTCGCCTACATCAACCCCGGCGCCCTCGTCTGGAAAACCGACGACCCGGCCCTCAAGCGCCGCCTCGAACATTCCTACTCCAGAGACGAAATCGTCCACCGCACTCCCCTGCACTTCACCCTGAACGCCAAGGTCGGCGAGCATCTCCAACTGGCCGCGGAAGCTGAAGGCTTCCGAGCCTCCGCCACCTGGACCGAAAAGACCCTCGAGCGCGCCAACAAATTCCCCCTCACCGAACAAACCGCCAAAGATCAGCTCTCCCGCCTCGGCGACACCCCGTACGAACTAGCCCCCCTCACCCTCCACACCGACAATCAAACAATGGTACCCAAGAGCGTGCTCAACGACCTCCGCCGCCAAGTCGTCGACCAACTCCTCACCCAGCGCACCCGCACGCACCTCGTAGCCAACCCCACCGCCCTCGACCAACTCCGCGCCACGATCCCTCACCCCCAAAGCCCAGGGATTGCAATCCCTGGGCTCCACGTGCTTATCAGAACCATGCCGCAACTCGACGCCCTCCTCGCGCATAAAAACACAATCAACCCGGCAACAATCTACGCCGACTTCGAAGACGTCCGCCGCTACCCCGAAGCAATCGCCAAATGCCGCGAGAACAACATCAAAATCGCCCTCGCCACCCTCCGCATCGTCAAACCCGGCGAAGAAGGCTTCCTCAAGCAGGTCTCCGACTGCAACCCCGACGCCCTCCTCGTCCGGCACCTCGGCGCCATCCACTACTACCAATCCCGCTCCCCACAAATCCCGCTCATCGGCGACTTCGCCCTCAACATCGCCAACGAACTCACCGCCAACATCTTCCACAACGCGGGTCTTATCCGCATGGTCCCCTCCTACGACCTCAACTGGACCCAGCTCACCGCCATGCTCCGCCGCTTCGACCCCTCGCGATTTGAATGCGTCATCCACCAGCACATGCCGATGTTCCACATGGAGCACTGCGTCTTCGCGCACACCCTCTCGACCGGCAAAGACTTCCACGACTGCGGCCGCCCCTGCGAAAAACACAAAGTCGATCTGACGGACCGCATCGGAGAACCGCACCCCCTCATCCCCGACGTCGGCTGCCGCAACACCCTCTTCAACGCCAAGGCCCAGACCGCCGCCGAGTACATCCCCGACATGCAAAAGCTCGGCATCCGCCACTTCCGCGTCGAACTCCTCCGCGAATCTCCTGACGATGCCATCAAACTGCTCACCCACTACGCCGCCGCCCTTGGGGGACAGGCCCCCCCGCTCCAAACCCTCCGCTCCCTCCGCGTGCTTAACCAGCTCGGCGTCACGAGAGGAACTTTGGCTCACGAATAATGATCACCGGGGGGAGATCAATGCACACGCGCCATCCGGTCCAGCGCCTCAGAAAGAATGGCCCGGCTCGTCGCAAAATTCAGCCGCACAAATCCCTCATACCCCTTCCCAAACATGGCTCCCTCGTTCAACGCCACCTTCGCGTGATCCAACAGATATTTGCCAATCGTGGCGGCCTGCGGATGCGACCGGTAGTCGAGCCACGCCAGGTAGGTCGCCTGCACGTGCTTCAGGCGAACGCCCGGCAGCCGCTCGCGCACGAAGGTTTCGAGAAAGTCGCGGTTATCACGCAGGTAGTCGAGCACCGCCGCGAGCCACTCGCCGTTGTCCTGCATCGCCGCCTTCCACATCGCAACGCTCAGCGCCGACGGATGGCCCACGATCCACATGTTCGCCTTCATCACGCGCGACACGAGCACGGCGTCATGTCCGACCATCGCCCCGATTCCGAGCCCCGCGGTGTTGTACGTCTTGCACGGCCCGGTGAGTGTGATCGTGCGTTTCCGCTGCGCTTCGGTGAGCACCGTCACCAGCGGCACGTGCGGCCCGTCCAGCGACAAATCCGCGTGCAGTTCATCGGACACCAGCCAGAGATTGTGCCGCTCCGCAAATTCGCCGACCTTCGCCAGTTCCTCGACGGTCCACATGCGGCCGGTGGGATTGTGCGGATGGCAGAAGAGCAGCAATTTCGCCGGTGCTTGTCCTCCGGTCGCCGCGGCTTCCATCGTGTCCCAGTCGATCTCCCAGCGATCGGCCCCTTGCGCCAGCGGCGCTTCGCGGAGTTCGCGGCCGTGATCGGTGATCGACCCGAGGAACGGCGGATAAATCGGCGTCATCGTGACCACGCCCTCGCCGGGTTTGGTCAATCCGAGAACCGTGGCGGCAATCGCGGGGACCACGCCCGGCAGAAAGCGCACCCATCCCCGCGCCGGCAGGTTTTCCCATCCACCGCGCTCCAATTTCTCGCGCAGCAGTTGCATCAGGACCGGATCCCCCTCCACCTGGTTGTAGCCGATGGGATGCTCGAAGCGGTTCCGCAGCGCCGCCCGGATCGACGGCGCGATTGCAAAATCCATGTCCGCCACCCACAGGGGCAACACGTCCGGCGGGTACCTGGTCCATTTGAAACTATCGGCGTGCCGCAGCGTCGCGATGTCGAGTTCGAGGTCGGATCGTTTCAGCATGTTACTTCTTCTTGCGACTCTTCTTTGTTGCCTTCTTCTGCATGTACTCCAGGAACTCCCGCGCCATCAGCGGCGCTTCGGTCTTCAGCAGCGGCACAATGCGCTCGTCGCGCACGCCCAACCCGGACGGATCATCATACTCCCGGTCGTCGTACGCAACGTTCTCCCAAGCGTCCCCGTCGCGTCGCTGGAACTGATAGCGAAACACCAGAGGCTGATCGCTCAGGTGAAACACATCCATCCGGTATCCCACGCCGTTCGCTTCAAATTCATGGTCAACCTTCATTCTCTTCACGTCAGGACTCCTGTCTTCGCGATCCGCGGTCCTTCGTGCCACACTCAGTCGATTACCTGGAAAGAGCTTTTGGCCTGCTGTCGGACGTAGGTGCGTGTGATGTCGAGGGTGCCGGCGGGGGCGTTTTCGCCGTGTCCGTGTTGTTTGCCGTGCTTCTGCAGCCAGCGTTGGCCGCGCTCAAAGAAGGCGTCGAACTCCATGGGCTCCATCTGTTGGGCGAAGTAGGTATCGCGGCGCACTGGAATGACGCGGCACAAGGGTTCGCCCTTCCCGATCACGATGCGCTTTGCGGCAGGATCGAGTTCCAGCACGCAATGCCAGGGATAGTTTGCCGGATACCAGTCCGTTTCCACGAGGGCGCTGACGGCGCGAAAAGGCCGCTTTACGTTCGGGATATCCGTGATGAGGAGCACTTCGTTGGGATCTGTCGCGAGGTAGAGAAACGTCTGCACCTTCACCTGGTGCTTGATGACGGCGTAGACATTGTCGGAAATCACGTGCGGGAGTTTTTGTCCCTTTTCCCAGAACCAGGCATATTCCTGCGTGAGGCGCTTGCCCTCGATCTCATCATCAGGCGACCATTCGAAGTCGCTCTCGACGACGATCGGTTTCTTGACGGACCATTCGCCGCGCGCAAAGCGGAACTCCAGGTCGAAGTTTGCCAGGAGGTCGTAGCCGAAGCCATTCGCGCCGCGGATCGGCGGGCATTCCTCGGGCCAGCCCTTTCCCGTTCCGGGCTTGTGCAGAATCTCGCGTCCGGGCATCGGGCTGAAGAACTCCTGACGGAATTTGAAGTATTTGATCATGGGGGCAGTATAAACGATTCGTGGGAGTCGTGATCCATTGACAGGGTTTCCGGCGGCGCGACAATGCGCGGCATGGGCGACATGTTGAGACATTCATTGTGCCGCTGGTGCTATGAGAAGATCCCGCTGGATGCGCTGTGTCAGCAGGCGAAGGCTATCGGGTATGAAGGGATTGACCTTGTCGGAGCCGCTGACTTCGCCACGCTAAAGAAGCACAACCTGATTGGCACGATGACGCCGACGCATACGATCGAAAAGGGACTCGGGCACCAACAGAACCATGCGGAGTGTCTTGCGGCCATTCGCATTGCCATCGACGCCACGGCGGAGGCGGGGTTTCCGAATGTGATTTGTTTTTCCGGAAATCGTAACGGCATCGATCCGCACGAGGGGCTTCGCAACTGTGCGAGCGCCATCAAGCAGGTGATCGGCAACGCAGAGAAGCAGGGGATCACGCTGCACATGGAGCTGCTCAACAGCAAGATCGATCACCCGGATTATTTGTGCGATCACACCGCGTGGGGGGTGGAGTTGGTGAAGATGGTGGGGTCGCCGCGGTTCAAGCTGCTGTACGACATTTATCACATGCAGATCATGGAGGGGGATATCATTGCGACGATTCGGGCGAATGTGCAGTACATCGGGCATTTTCATACGGGTGGGGTGCCGGGGCGGCATGAGATTGATGGGACGCAGGAGTTGAATTATCCGGCGATTGTGGGGGCGATACGGGGGATGGGGTTTGAGGGGTGGTTGGCGCAGGAGTTTTTGCCGGTGCGCGAGCCGTTTGCTTCGCTGGCGGAGGCGATGGGGATCTGCCGGGGGTGAGGTGGATCAGCATTCCTGCAAGCGAGCGCACATTCCGGCGATACCATCGCCGGCTTTTTTTTAATGTCACACGGCGACGGGAGTGCGCTTGGATTGCGTGGCGTGCGGCCAGGCGGGGGCTTTGTTGAGCACATCTTCCCAATAGGCGCGGAGGACTTCGGCGACGGACCAGGCCTGGGCGGGGCAGCCGCGGGGGGTGTGGGGGGCGTCGCCGTCGGCGACTTCGGAGATGGAGCCCAGCCCATAGGTCAGGAGATGCGCCTTGAACGGTTCAATGAAGGCTGCGGCTTCGCGCCGGGCGGCGTCCGTTCCGCCGCGCACACGGACGTAGGCACTGATAAACGGCCCGATCAGCCAAGGCCAGACGGTTCCCTGGTGGTAGGCCATGTCGCGGGCTCGCTGGTCGCCGGCATAGCGTCCGTGATACTGCGGAGAACCCGGGGCGAGCGTGCGCATGCCGTGCGGGGTGAGGAGAAGTTTCTGGCAGACTGCAACCACACCGAGCTGGGCCTCGTCGGACAGCGGCGTGAAGGGGAGCGATACAGCCATGAGCTGGTTGGGGCGGATGGCGCCGTCCTGCGAGCCGTCGTCGCCGATCACGTCGAAGAGGCAGTTCTGAGTGGCGTTCCAATAGGTTTTCTCGTAGACCTGCTGCACGCGTTCGGCGAGTTGCGTGAAGGTGACGGCGCGGGCGGAATCGCCGGCACGCTCGGCGAGGAGGGCCATGACGCGGAGGTTGGAGTACCAGAGGGCGTTGATTTCGACGGGTTTGCCGTGGCGCGGGGTGACGACCCAGTCGCCGATCTTGGCGTCCATCCAGGTGGGCTGGTGGTTGCCGTCGCCGGCGCGGATGAGGCCGTCCTTGTCCATGCGGATGCCGAGATCGGTGCCGTCGCGGTAGCACTCCATGATTTCGCAGAGCTTGGGGTAGAGGTACTTGGTGAGGAAGGGGAGGTCGCCGGAGTATCGCCAGTACTGGTAGGCGGCGTGGACGAACCACATGGAGGCGTCGACGGTGTTGTAGTCGGGGGTGAAGGCTTTGTCGGGGAAGCGGTTGGGGAGGCAGCCGCGGCGCATGTGATCGGCGAAGGTGGAGAGGATGGATTTGGCGACATCGAAGCGGCCGGTGACGAGGGTGAGGCCGGGGAGGGAGATGAAGGTGTCGCGGCCCCAGTCTTCGAACCAGGGGTATCCGGCGATGACGGATTTTTTGTCGGAGGCCCCTCCCCCATCGCCGCGCTGCACGATGAACTGGTCGGCGGCGAGGGAGAGTTTGGAGAGCAGGTCGTCGGCAGGCGCGGCAGGAGTTGCCGATTTTTTCTTCGCATCGCCGGTATCGAACGCTGATGCGAGTTGTGCGTAGCGCGACTTTTCGCGGGCGATCAGCGATTCATGTTCGCTCCACAGGATGCTTTTGGTGGAGGCGATGAAGCCGACCGGCGTGTTGGGCGTGAGGGTGTATTCGAGGAGGCCGGGGGTCCAGAGATCATCGCGATCGGGATAGCCGCGCTGCCGCTCGACGCGGAAGGTGAAGTTGTACCACCAGCAGGCATTGAGGTTGAAGCGGTCAGCGTTGTGGGTGAAGAAAAGTTTCACGGGGCACTCGGGCGCCTGGAGGGCGAGGGCACCATCGGTTTGCTGGGAGACGGTCCACCACGGGCGCTGATTGAGCTGGATGGTGGCGTGGAAATCGCGGCCGGCGAGCATTGGCTGGAGCTGAAGTTTCACGGGGAGGTTGCCGGCGTTGGAAATCAGGGCGTAACGGACGATGACGGTATCCTGGCCGTGAACGAGGGTGATCGATTTCTCGATGATGGCATCGCCCACCTGGAAGCGCCAGACGGGCCCATGGGCGAGTTCGAACGAGATGAGATTCTTGTAGCCCTGCGGGTGAATGACGTCGGCGAACTCGTCGGTGGAGAGATCGAAAACGCCGCCGTCGGTCGCACCGGGCAGGATGATGCGATCTTCCACGCGAGAAAGGACGACATAGCGCTGCACCGGGGGGTGCGCCGCGACGACGAGGAGGCCGTGATATTTCCGCGTGTTGGCCCCGATGACGGTGCCCGACGCGAATCCGCCGAGTCCGTTGGTCAGCAGCCACTCCGCGTTGATGGCGGTATCAAAATTCCGGCACGCGGGTGTATCGAACGAAATCGTCACAACCAGCTCCCTTATTCGGCGGAATCGAAAGCCGCACCGTCAGCGACGGCGCAGCGCCCCTTTGCGCAGGATGTCATTATCGCCACGCGGAGGTGACTTGACCACCTCGAAAAAACACGGGGATGGGCGTCAGGCCAGCTTCACCACGCCGCCCTCGCGTGCGGATTTATCGATGGCTTCGATGTACTTGAGATCCTTGACCCCTTCCTCGCCACTGGCTTTCACCGGGCGATTCTCCTTGATGCACAGGGCGAGTTCGTCCATTTCACGGGCGAAGTGGTCGATTTCGTTGGTGGAGGCTTCGAGGATTCCGCCGGGCAGGCCGCCCTTTCCGTTCTGGGGAGGGACCGGTCGAGCGGAGATTTCGAGCCGCTGGCCGTGGTAGCCGTAGGCGTGGGTGACGAGCGCGTTTCCATCTTCACCGCCGAGGCCGTAATAGTGCAGATTGGCCCCATATGAACAGGTTCCGTTGAGAATCGTGCCGGAGGGGAATTTCATGGTCCATGTATAGGTCTCCGGGCAGCCATCGGTTGGGGACCAGCGCGGATCGCCGGGGGTGGAGCAGGTGCAGGCCTGCACCTCGACGGGGTCTTCGCCGAGGATGAAACGTGTGGTGTTGATGCAGTAGACGCCGATGTCGGAGAGGCCGCCGAAACCGGAGAGGGAGCGGTCCGTCCGCCATGAGCCGGGGCGCTGGTTCTGGCAGTTGGTGGCGTTGACGACTTTTATTTTGCCCAGGGTTTTGTCGGCCACGAGCTTCTGGACCATGAGGGTGAGCGGCTCGTATTGGAGGCGATAGGCGACCATCAATTGTCTGCCGGCCTCCCTGCAGGCATCGACCATGCGCTGGCAGTCGGCGGAGGAATTGGCCATCGGCTTTTCGCAGAGGACGTGCTTTCCGGCCTTTGCGGCGCGGATGGTGTACTCGGGATGCATGGCGTTGGGGAGCACGATGTAGACGGCTTCGATGTCGGGGTTTTTTCGGATGTCGTCGTAGTTGTCGTAGGTGTAGATCGCCGTGGGATCGACGCCGTACTTGTCGGCGAGCGGTTTGCCCTTCTCTTCCGGATGGCCCGTGACGAGCGCGACGATTTTGCAATGATCGGCCGAACCGAAGGCGGGCAGAATCTGATTGATGGACAAGCGCCCGAGCCCGACCACCGCGAAGCCGACTTTGCGGTGGTCGGGCGTGGGCACCTTCACAGGTTCGGGCTTGTCGGGCAGCAGTTTTCCGTCCACGGGTGCGTTGGCCTTGGCGACAAGGGCGGCCGCACCGACAACGCCGGCCGTGAGAAACATCCGCCTCGAAAGATCGTCCACCACAATTCACCTCTCTTGCGTCAGATGCCTGTGAAATGGAAACGTGAAGGGAGCGCGTGCGTGCAAACCGCTCACCAGATCAACGGCTTCAGCGGACCAAAAATGCACGGGATTCTGAGGAGGTCTTAACGAGACGGGCAAAAACAAAGAACCGGGCCGATCGCGGGGATCGGCCCGGTCTGATTACTTCAGGCACTCGATGGGGCTGCGACCGTTACCGGCCGGCGCGCTGCGACTGGAAGCAGTCGCGGCAATAGACCGGACGGCTGCCGGACGGCTTGAACGGAACTTCCGTCTGCTGGCCGCACTGGGCGCAGGTGGCGGGGAACATCTGGCGGGGGCCGCTGCTGAAGCCGCGTCCGCCACCGCCACCGCCGCCACCGCCGCCGCCGCGGCCATAACCGCCGCCGCCGCCACGGTTGCCGCCGTAGCTGCTGTTGCCACCCTCACGGTTGCCGCTGGTCTGCGAGGCCTTGCGGGCATCGCGACAGGTCTTGCAACGCTTGGGTTCGTTGGTGAAACCCTTTTCCGCAAACCGCTGCTGCTCGTCGGCAGTGAAGGTGAATTCGGCGCCGCAATCGACGCAAATGATGGTCTTGTCCTCGTACGACATACTTTCTCCGGGAATCTTTCTGGGAAATGACCTGGGCGGTTGCGGGGATAGGCGACTTGCCAACCACGAACTCGGGCGCGACAGCCCACTGCAACGTAGTATTGTAGCCAGAACGGACAGCTCTTGACAACAGTGGAAGCGCCCCCGCATCGCCAGACAGCGAGAGGGTGCTTTTGGGGGGTGGATCGGGGCATGGCGGCGGAGCGCGGAAGTTATTGCGCCAGGCTCGGATCGGCGCCCAGGGTCCCGTGCAGGCGGGTCAGATACGCTTCGCTGGAGGCCCGCAGAATCTCCGCCTGGACGTAGTTTTTGCGGTGGTTCAGCCCCAGGCGGATCGCTTCGTTGCGATAGGCGGGCTTGGAGGCAAACTCGTCCAGGTATTTCAGGTGCCGGTTCCAGAGGGCGACGTCGATCTTCTGCTTGGACCGGAGGCGTTCCTCATACCAGGAAGAGGTCATCAGGTATTCGCGGGTGAAGAGCTGGCGAATCTCCGGATGGTGGGCATCCTTCCCCTGGTAATTGCCGGTCGCCATGATGTGGATCAGGGCCTTGAGCGGGGGGCAGGCGTCTTCAATCTGGCCGTCCTCGAGGTATTGTTTGGCCACGCGCTGCTGGGCCTCGCAGATGTGCTTGATGCCGTCGACGTAGGCGTCGAAGTCCTGCGTTTCGGGGCGAAGAATCTGCTCGTCGAAGACCTTCGCGGGGTTGTCGAAGACGCGGCCGAAGTAGGCGGAGATGAACTTGCTGGTGATGCGATACCCGAGCCGGGAGGCGAGGATTTTTTCGCCCTGGTGCTCAAAGTCGGTCAAGCGCTCGAGATGGCCGTGGGAGATCAGGTTGCGTGGATCGCGTTCCTGCGGGGCGAGGCGGCACCAGATCTCGGGAACCAGCAACGAGATGTCGTGATCGATCCGCACGCGCGGGCCGACGTTGCCCGCGGATGTCGAGAAACCGGCCAGGCCGGTGAGGATGTAGGAGACCAGCGCGTTGTTGAGATCGGAAATCGGCCGGAGTGCATTGAAGGGAGATTTGGTGAGTGCCCCTTCCGATCCGGCGCCGGTCGTCGAGGGGGATTTGCCCGTGAGCGAGCAGATGAAATCCATGAACAGTTCGGGGAGTTCCTGGTAGTGGATCGGATTGTAAACCGCGAGACCGCGGATCACGCCGGCGGCGGTCTTTTCCTCGGGATTATTCCGCCGGCCGATCAGGACGGCGTTGACGGGCGTCAGCACCGGATGATTCGCCGGCGTCGCCCGTGCAAAGCGCATGGACTGCTGGGCAAGGTAAACAGAGAAGGGATCGAGCAAGTCCGGGCGCGTCTGCAGATACCGTGGATTTTTCGAGGGTTTGCCGTCGACGATGCGCGGGTGGTCCGACGCCACCACGTAGGGCGCGTGTTTCTCGACCGCTTCGTGCAGGCGGTCCTGCATCGGAAGCGTATATTTTTCGAAGTTCACGACGTGTTGCACGATCGCCTTCGCCTGCTCCGGACGAAGCGGTTCAAAGTTGGAAATAAAATTGTCCGGCTGCGCAATGTCGTGCTCGGTCTGCTTGTCCAGTCCGCGATGGATTGCATCGTCCGGCCGCTGGAAGAGCCGATACTCGCAGTTGATGGCGAATTTGTAAGAAACCGCAAGGCCGGAGGAGGCCGCGTAGGTCTTGATGAGCGAACTTGCCTGACTGGCGGGAACGACGACGGAAGCGGAGATGTCGTCTTCGGTCTGGATCTTCTGCGCCGGCGCAAAATCCTGGCGGAGTTTGAACGTCCGCCAATCGCCATTTTTCTGCAGACCCACGCGCAGGTAGGTTCCGACGAGCTTTCGCTCGCCGATTTTCAGTTCATTGCCCGAAGCGCCGTTCACGATATCCACGTGGAAATGTTCGCGCCAGCTTTCGCCCCACTCCTGTTTGTAGAAGCGTTTGATGATGAAGACGAGCGCGTAGATGTGGGACGGGATGGAGCCGAGCCAGGTGTTGAATTCGTCGGTGTAATCGGAGTTTGGCGTCAGCAGTTTGATGACCGAACCGAGCGAGCGTTCCGTGGAAAGAATCGGCCGGGTGGGCCGCTTGTTATAGTCCGGCAGCTCCACCGCGTCGGGCTTCCAACGCTTCGAGTAGTCCTTTTTGAAAATCTCCTCCACCACCGCCAGGTCCTTCTGCAGGTCCGCCACGAAGATCGGCCCGTACAGCATGTAATCGCGCAGGCTCTTGGAGATTTCGGATTTCCCGCCGCCCGAGACCGTGCAGGGCTTGTGGCAGAACGTGCCGTCGGCCGCCGTGCCGATGATGCGCCATGACGGCGCGCCCGGGTGCTTCTCGATTTGAATCTTGTACCCCGTCGGCGTCATGTAGACGTTTTCCGGCGCCAGCGGAATCGCGACTTCCTTCTCCCCCCTCTTCCAGAACACCTCCAGGCGCTTGAGCGACGCCCGCGAATCATCCGGAATGTAAATCAGATTCGGGAACTTCCTGTCGACGCCGTACCCCTCCGGCTTGATGTCCATGAGCGAGGAGTAATCACGAACCACATCATCCCAGTTGCGGTTGTTGGTCGCGCGGGAATTCTGCACGAATTCATCGCCGAGGTTGTAGGAGGCGAACGCGACCGCCCCGCCCGAGTGCTCCTCCTCGACGTTTCCGTACAGGTTCGCCGCATATGAAATCTGCGTCTTCACTTCCTTCTTGCAGTATCCGTAGTAGTTGTCCGCGATCAGCGTGACGATGATCCCTTCCTTCGTGCGGCAGGTCAGCTTGAACGGCACGCCATCGTTGTACTTCTCGTCCGCCGACTTCCAGCACATCGCATCGCGCCGCTGCCGCTCGGAGGCGTCCTTCCACTCCGGCAAGCCCAGCGATTTCTTCGTGACCAGGGTGAGATGTGGGGCGAGAATGACGCACCCTGTGTGCCCCGTCCAATGCTCGACATCCAGCCCGGCGTCGTTCTTCGGCAGGAACGGATCGCCTGCGTTGCCGAAGATCGATTCCACAAAATCCAGATTCGAGATCAGCGAGCCCGGTGCGAAGAAGCGGATCTCCATCGTCTTTTCCGGACAGACCCCCGGCACTTCCGGACATACGATCGGTCGAAGCAGGAGCGATACAAACGTCCGGGCGGGTGAGGCCTGATTCGACGTGAACGGCAGCGTCAGCAGATCCATCGGCGGGTTCATCGCGGCCTGGAAAAGCGCTGCAAAGACGCTCTTTGGCACCGCCCGTTTGTCACCCGGTATCGGCAGACCGCCCTCGGTGACGTGGAACGTCCCCAGAGTCGTGCGGCGATCATTCCGCGGATTGTGCAGAACGCCGTTCATTGCGCGGTAGCTTGTCAGATAATCATTCGAAAACTCGTTTCCCACCGCAGGCAGCGACAACTCCCGCGCGATTCCATGGCGTGAGAGAATCAGCGTTCGCGAAGGCAGCCGCAGGGACGCGGTCAGTTTCAAGTCAGAAAAATGCGATGCAAGGAACCCCTCGACGCGACGGTCCAGGGGACAGCGATAATCCGAAAGCAGCCGCTGCTGTTCGGCATGCGATTCCAGAAATCCGCGCGAGACATCCGTCATTGCCGTGGCCGCAAAATCCGGCGGGACCGGAAGGCCATTGGCCATCAGGAGCAGATTCACATGCCGATTGCGCTCCGGAAAAGCAGATGTTGGCAAACCCAAGGCAGAAAGTGGATCAACAAGTGGCATATTGCACCGCCTTTCGAAACAAGAACACCTCCCCACACACGCCAATTGCTCGAATTTCTCTTCCGCTTGTCACGATTGTTGTGCTTCAGCCCTCACGTGTCAATCTTCGACCAGCGCCCTCTTCGCACGTATTCTTAAACAAGCCCGCCCCCAATGGTTTTAGCCTATGTTCACGCACTTGGCTCTCGCAAAATCTTAACGAGATGATAAAGCAGTTGCCCGACGGCCAGCAGAAACAGCAATTGAATTGTGAGGGGGATTGCGAACTGGCCTATCGGCATGGGTGCGCCGCCCAAGACCTGTCGGAACACCGCTGTCGCGATAATAATGGCAATCAACAGGACGTGCAGGCTGGCCACCACCAGCGCTACGATGGCGGAAATCCGCCCTCCTTTCCGAATCTTGAGCCCGCAGACCAGATAAGTCGTCGCAACACCGCCCACAAGTACCGCCATGACGAGGCTTACTGCGCCGACGATCGGGAGTGGTGCGCCCGGTGGTCCGCCCTGATGCGCCCCGGGCGGCAGAACGAGCAGCACCAACCCCGCGCATCCAATGCAGGTGAACCCTACATACAGCAAGACACTCAGCACGATGCAAATACGTCCCGCCATCAGCCGGTCGCGCGAAGGCTCTTCCGGAAAATATTGCGACGATTGGGGAACTCGAGTCGCCCCCACCGGCGTCACGGGCTCCGCCACCCCCGGCACCGGCACGGTGAACGGTCTTCCGCAGGTCTCACAGGTGAACGTCTGCCCCGCGTACTGTTCATCGACGGGGTACACACGCTTGCAGTTGCCGCACACCGCGTTGATGACCATCCGCGTCTTCCTTGCAAAATCCGTGGTTGTCCTGCGGTATTACAATCCGCTCAGTGGTATTCGCAACACCCCGGTCTCCGCCGCTCCTGCCGAAGATCCCATCACCAGTACCGGCTTCAATCCCGTCCGCTTCCCATATTCCGCACAAATCTCCGCAAGTCCGGCGTTCACGCGATCGCCCGCTTCGGCCAGGACCGCCACCGTTCCCCCATTTCCACCGCCGGTGATCTTCGCACCATAGAAACCCGCATCCGCCCCGCGCTGCATCAACAGCTCCACCAGCAGATCCGTTTCCGACGTCCCGAGGTGAGCGTTCACGGAATAAGACCGATGCGACTCGACCATCAGGGCGCCGGCGCGAATCGCCAGTTCCTTCCGCGCCGCCGCATCCCCCGTCCTGCCCAGCTCCCCGATCAGCCCCGCAAAGGCCTGCACCCGCTGATTTTCCCCAATGTGATGCTCGGCCGCGGCGCGCGGATAATAGGTCTCCGCCGGATCAACGGCCGTCGCCCGGTCCGCCGTTCCGCCATAAGCTTCGATGAACGCCTTGCCCGAAATCCGCTCCGGCAATATCGCGCGGAAGTACTTCTCCAGCATCGCCGGCGTGACGTTCGCCAGATAGCCGCGCGTCGGATCCTTTTTCACGCCAAAGTCCGCGTACATCCGTGCGATCATCGCCTGCGCGATAAACGCCGACACCCGCGCCCGCCGATACGCCGCCCCATTCACCAGATGCTTCACGTCCGATCGAATCCCCGCGAATACCAGCCCATCCGGAATCGGCGCATACCCCTCCACATTGTGTGGCTGACAGCGCAGCAACAGCAGATGGTCTTTCTTCCCGAGCATCGCCGTGACCTGATCCATTACTCCGCACGGAGCGCCGGCCAGTTGCTGCTCGATCTTCTGCGCCAGCACGGCGATCTCCAGCGGTTCCAGCACGATGTTAAACGCCGCCGTGAGCGCCGAGAGCGCCGCACAGGTCACCGCCGCCGAAGAGGCCAGCCCCGCCCCGATCGGCACCGTGGAGTAGCAGGCGATGTTCACGCCCGTCGTGCGCCGCGTCACTTTTTTCTGTTTTGCCAGCACCGGGAACGCCCCCGCAAAATACGCCGCCCAGTGCCGCGCTCCGCCGAACAGCGCCTGCAGTGTTTCCACCGGCAAGAGCGCTGCGGTTCCGTAGAATTCGTCCATCGACAGCTCGACGCGCCGCTCCGCCCCCTCGCCCATCTCTTCATTGAACGTTTGAATCACAATTCGATGATCATCGCGCCGCTGCACCGCCACCGCCGCACCACAGTCGATCGGCAATTCGCAAACGAGGCTCCCCGTGTAATCGGCGATCCCCCCCATCACGTCCAGCCGTCCCGGCGCCCGGGCTACGCTCAAGTCAGGATGCGCCGGGGTCGGCGTCGTCAGCACCGGCGGATTCGCCGATTTCAGCCGTGCAAGCAATTCGGGGACAGGCGAAGGCAATTCGACCGACGGGGAAGCGACGGAAGCCACAGGGCGCACTCCAGGGAGATGACCAGTTGCCGCATAGTTTAGCCGAACCCCCGCATTCCGAAAGCCCACGCCCTCCGCAGGTCCGGGACGCATGTGCCGCGAAGTCCATGATCGCTTCTCTCGCGCGCAGAGGGACGCCCGTGGTTGTGGGAACCACGGGCGTTTGGGAAGGGTGGAAGGATCGTCAACATGCCGAACGAAAAGCCCCCCGTTGAGGCTGCCACGCTGCCTCACGACCTTCTGCCGGCACGTATTCGTAAAGGAAGTGCCCCCTTCCCCCGCATTTATTCTCTGCAAAAATTTATTCCTGAATCCCCGCCCTCAGAACCCGTACTCCCGCCACCGTTTGCTCACCTTCTCCCGCGTCGCCTCGTCCATCCTGATCTCGTTCGGCCAATCCCGCACAACCCCCTCGCCCGGCCACTTCTTCGTCGCGTCAATGCCCATCTTGCTCCCCGCCCCTTCAAACGGCGCCGCATGGTCCAGAATATCCAGCGGCCCGTCCACCATCATGATGTCCCGTTTCGGATCCACATTCCCCGCCACATGGAACATCACGTCATCGACACTGTGAACGTCCACATCCTCATCCACAACCACGATCATCTTTGTCCACGCCATCTGACCCGCCCCCCAGATCGCGCTCATCACCTTCCGCGCATGATACGGATACTCTTTCCTGATCTTCACGAACGCACAGGAATGAAATACCCCGAACATCGGCAAATCATAATCAATAATGTCCGGCACCAGTATCTTCAGCAGCGGCAAAAACAACCGCTCCGTCGCCTTCCCCAGATAATAATCCTCCTGCGGCGGTTTCCCCACAATTGTCGTCGGATAGACCGGATTCTTCCGATGCGTGATCGCCGTCACGTGAAACACGGGATACTGCCCCGCCAAACTATAGAACCCCGTATGATCCCCAAACGGTCCCTCTAAAATTGTCTGCTTTGGATCCACCCACCCTTCAATGACGATCTCACAATTCGCCGACACCTCCAGCGGCACCGTCTTGCACGGCACCAGGTCCAGCCCCCGCCCCTGCAAAAACCCGGCAAACATGTGCTCATCAATTCCCGGCGGAAGCGGCGCCGTCGCCGAATACGGCAATACACTCTCGCCCCCAAGCGTAATCGCCAGCGGACACTTCTCCCCCCTTTTTGCCCACGCCCGAAAATGCCGCGCCCCATCATGATGCATATGCCAGTGCATCGCCGTCATCTTCGGCCCAAACACCTGCACCCGATACATCCCCAGGTTCCGCGCCCCCGTCTCCGGATGCTTCGTCACCACCTGCCCGAACGTGATGTACTTCCCCCCATCCTCCGGCCAGCACTGAATCACCGGCAACTTCGTCAAATCCGCATCATCCGTATGCACCACCTCCTGACAAAGCGCCCCCCCACCGCTCCGCACCTTCGGCATGTACGAGCCGATCTTCAGAAAATCCACCCCCTTCTTGATCTTGTTCCAAATCCCCGCCGGCACCTCCGGCTTCGTCATCTCCGCAATCCGCCCCGCCAGCTCATCAAACGACTCGCACCCCAGCGCCATCTGCATCCGCTTGTACGACCCAAAAGTATTAATCGCCAGCGGGATCTCAGACCCCATCACCCTCTCAAAAAGCAACGCCTGATTCCTGACTTCTTGCTTGTTGCTTCTTGATTCTCCCGTCTCCCCCTTCGACACCCGATCCGCAATTTCCGTCACCTCGAGTACCGGGTCCACCTGCGCCGTCACCCGCCGCAATTCCCCCTCCGCCTCCAGCGCTTTCAAAAAACTCTGCAAATCATCGTATGGCATGCCGCGTATCCTAGACGCCCACTCACAAACTTGGCAAACGCAGCAAGACCAAAATCCCCATTTCCACCCATCACCGCGTACTCAAAAAGACTTGAGCAACTGGTCATAATCCGCATGACTGCCGATCCAGAACCAGTACACCGTGTCATCCTTCAGCAGACCGCAAGCCCGCCAGTGAATTCCGATGCGAACCGAATAAATCGGCAGACGCACATTCACTCGCTTGAACTGCAAACTGCTGTGATGCGGATTGTCCGCCCAAATCAAATATGCACTGAAGGCTTGCCGCCGAACCGCTTCAGGCAAGCCAAAAAGAAGTGTGCGAAAAGCCTTAGTCGTGCGTGAAGTCACCGTCGGTCATCAGCGGTTTGGTGGTCCCCGCTTCAATTTCATTTAATGCTTCCGAGGCAAGTTTCTCAAGCACCTCGGGCGAACCGCTGAAGCGTTCTTCCCATCCCTTTTCAGAAAGGTACTCGGCGCGAATAACTGCCGCGATCGCGTCCTGTTCGCTATCTGGCAGCCGAGTAAGGTCCTCGAATATTTCTTGCAGCGCTTTCGTCATTACTTCATTCTGGCAAACACCACAGTTTGAGTCAAACAAAACCCGCCATCCCCGCTCCACCAATTGGACACAGAATGCACAACTGCCGCGGGCACCCGCTCTCCACCGATAGCCCAATTTTCCCCCCTCGGGTACACTACTCGCCTCCACAACACCCGCCTCCGTTGTAGCGGGCGAGTTCACTTTCCCAAGGTTCCCCGTGCCTACTTCACGCATCGAAACCCTCCCCTCCGGCCAGCTCCGCATCCTCGCCCCCGCCAAACTCAACCTCGGCCTCCGCGTCTACCCCCTCCGCCCAGATGGCTTCCACCCCCTCGAAACCTGGATGCTCCCCACCTCCTGGCATGACACCCTCACCTTCTCCCCAGGCGGTCCCCTCCAACTAAAGGTCACCGGCCGCTCCGAAGGCATCCCCACCGACCTCGACAAAAACCTCATCACCCGCGCCGCACTCAAGCTCGCTCAACACGCCAACATCCCCCCCACCGGAACCATCGAACTCCACAAAGTCCTCCCCCCCGGCGGCGGCCTCGGCGGCGGCTCCTCCGACGCCGCCAACACCCTCGTCGCACTCAATCACCTCTGGAACCTCCACCTCCCCGACCAAACCCTCATCGACATCGCCACCACCCTCGGCTCCGACATCCCCTTCTTCATCCCCAGCACCCCCGCCCTCTGCACCGGCCGCGGCGAAATCATGACCCCCCTGCCCGGCCAACACCAACTCTTCGCCCTCCTCATCATCCCGCCCCAAGGTTGCCCCACGAAGGACGTCTACCAATCCTTCGACACCGGCCACCAGCACGACGAAACAATCCGCAACACCAAGACCGACTGGCAACACCTCGCCCAACTCCCCGCCCCCGAACTTCTCACCCACCTCATCAACGACCTCGAACCCCCCGCCTTCCACGTCGCCCCCTGGCTCAAATCCCTCCGCGACGAGGCCGCCACAATCATCGCCCAACCCGTCCACATGACCGGCAGCGGCTCCACCCTCTTCACCCTCACCAGCTCCAGCGCCGCCGCCCACACCCTCCAACAAAAACTCGAGTCCGCCCTCCCCCCCACCCACACCACCATCCCCACCAAACTCCTCACCTAAGAAACCTGAAACACTGATACACGGATATCACTGATATCACCGGTATCACTGATTCCGCACGCGCCGCATCCCCACCCACCCCACCACCAGCATCGCGCAAAGACTCACCACCAGAAAACCGACCGGCCACGCCAGGATCACGCCGATCTTACCGACGCGAAATCCAGAGCCCACTGCCAGCCCCTGCGCATCCGGCGAAACCTCCTCCCCGCCCACATCCTTCCCCTCCGCCAAATCCTTCAACTCCCCATGCTCCCCCACCACAAGCGTCCGATTCGCTTGCGCATTAAACACCCGCGTTCCCGCCGGCATCTGCTTCCATAAATCAAAGTAATCGCCGGCCAGCACCTCGTTCACCTTGATCTTCGCCCCGTTCTTCTCATCGCGCCCCACCACCATCTTCACCACCGCCCCGTCCGGCAACACCTCCCGCCCCGACGTCGCCATCCAGAACTTCCCCCCGATCAGTTCCGCCTTCTCCACATCCCACTCCGTCACCTCCCGCCTCTCCCCGAAATACCGCTGCCGCACCGGCAAGAATCCCCGCTCCGGATCCAGCCAGATCCGCGCATCCGTATGAAAAAATCCCCCATTCGTCAGCACATAACACCACCCCCCCCCGGCCCCGTCCACCTTCTCCATCCGCGGCATCACCACGGTAAATTGATTCCGCAAAAACCCCGTCAGGCTCCCCTCCCCACGCACATCCGCCTTCTTCCACGGATCCGCCAGCATGTTCAACTGAAAAAATCCCTCTCCACGCACATCCGCGTTCGGCACCAGCCCCGGCAACAATCCCCCCAAATGGTTGTACGCCTGATACCAGCACGTAAACTGGCCGTTGAACGCGATCCACTGGTGAAACAACCGGTCATCCGACGGCCCATACGCCCGATCCACCATCATCTGCCGCACATCGCCACCCGCCCCCGGCCCGACCACATCATGCCCCCGCATCACCACGCGTGCCGAATATCGCGCCCGTTCATCCCCTGACTCATTCGAATCAAACCGAAACTCCACCGCCAGCGTCTCAATCCCCCGCCGCTCCGCCTCCACAATTTTCAGAATCGCCGCCTTCGTCATCGGCGCCCGCGGCGCCCCCGCCATCGTCGCCGCATTTGTCGCCGGCTCCGACGCCGGCCCCGTCGCGCTCTGCCCCAGCGCAACCGCAGACCACGTCCCCATGCAAACCAGCATCATTCCGATCCACCGCATCGCCCCATCATACTCCCACCCAGTCCCTTTTTGCCTCAGTGCCTTATTGCATCCCCACACTTCCCATCCAAACCTCTACCCTAGATAATGCATCGTTTCCCCCAACCGGAGCCCCCATGCAGTCCCCCGACGCCAACAACCCCGCCTCCCCCGCCCCCTACCCCATCACCTCGCAAGAGCAGCAGGACACCGTCCGCCGCCGCGCACTCCCCATCGCCATCTCCGGCGCGATCGTCGGCATCGGCGCGCTCGTCCTCATGGCCGTCTCCCCCGTCCATCTCAACCGCCCGCCCAACATCTACGCCGTCAACCTCTCCTTCTGCGCCATGATGATGGGCATCGGCATCCTCTTCTACGCCCGCCACACCCCGGGCACGCGCGCCGCCGCCCTCTTCTGCATCCTCGCCATCCTCACTGGCTTCATCGGGCCGCTCGTCTACACCAGGCAAACCCTCGACTTCAAACAAATCACCGAGACCGGCGAACTCGCCAACGTCTCCGCCATCGCCACCGCCGCACGCCAATACGCCCAAGCCCACGACGGCAACTACCCCCCCGACCTCGCCACCCTCCTCACAGACAAACGCCTCTCCCCCGAAGATCTTCACTCCCCCTACGAGGCCGGCACCTTCAATTGGCCCAATCCGCTCCCGCCCCACGACGACCTCGAAAAACTCATCGCCGACCACTCCGACTTCCAATACTTCGGCACCGGCCTGAAAACCGTGGACGCACAAGGCGAACAAGCCAAATCCGACTTCGCCCACATCGTCATCGCCGCCAAACGCTACCCCATCGCCCGCAAGGAAATCTCCATCGCCTTCGGAGACAACCACGCCGATTTCGTCGGCGGCGAAGACTGGGAAACCATCTGGACCCGCTCCAACGACGCCCGCCGCTCCCTCAACTTCCCCGAAGTCCGGCCCCCTTCCACCTCCGAACCCGCCAAATAGTCGCGTAACCCCCTCCCAAGGATCAATAACAGGAACTAATTCGACGCGGGGTGTCGCGCCTCTTCGCTCCCCTCATACACCGCAAGCTCTTCGTGCAAACGCGCGATCATTTTTCTGACGCCTGCCTTTGTGAACCCCTTTTCACCAATCACATGTGATTGCTGCAAGCCGCGTAAACGTTCTTCAAGAACTCGCATTTCTTCCTGAGCTTTCTGATACTCCGTTTGATTGGTTATCACAGCCGAACCTCCACAAGTCCTTTTCTACGGCCGTCTGCTTCGCGAGTGCGGCCGAAGAACTCCACCCACGCACTCCAGTCCTCAGCATCTTCCGCTGCAAATATCTCTTCCGGCCGTCTTGTTACCAGCATCTCTTCCAATTCCAGCGCGTGCTCATCATCGCGATCGATTTGTTGCTGAAAATCGGGCGACAGGAACAGCACCGCATCAATGTCCTGCGGTTCATTCTTCGCCGTCACAAAGCTTCCGTCCACAAGAAGTCGCAGCGCCTTCGTTTGTCGCGCCAATTCGATCCAACGCCTTAACCGAAGAACGAGCCGCTGGCGCCGACCGCTCGACGTTCCAAACCGAAACAAAATTTCGCTCTCCGATGCGATGTGCACTCCCTCTGGCAGGTAGCCATCCGCGCGAAATGGCGGAATTTCTCCTTGTGTCATTCAAAGCCCTCAACAGCCGCTTACAGTATACACAAACTCAGCAGCTTCCAGAGACAACGTGCTTCCGCATCAACCTGGAATTAGCTTCCATACTTCACCCTCACAAACCGCTCCAACCCCTCCTCCCACCCCCGCATCACATCCAACCCCACCGCCCGCAGCTTCGCATTATCCAGCACCGAATACCGCGGCCGCTTCGCCGGAGCCGCATACACGCTGCTCGCCACCGGCTCAATCGTATGCTTCACCCCCGCCAACTCCAGCGCCCGCTTCGCAAACCCAAACCACGTCACCTCCCCATGACTCACAGCATGATAAAGCCCCGGCGCACACCGCTCCCTCCCCGCCTCCAAAATCGTCGCCAGCTGCACCGCCAGATCATCCGTCGGCGTCGGCGCCACCGTCTGATCATCCACCACCCGCAAATGCTTCCCCTCCCGCGCCGCCTTCACCATCGTGTCCACAAAATTCAGCCCCCCTTTCAACTTGCACCCCGCCACCCCAAACAACCCGCACGACCGCACCACATACCCCCACGTCGGCGCATGCGCCAGCGTCATGCAATCCCCCCCAAACCGCGTCAACGAGTAAATCGAATTCGGATGCACCGCCGCCGACTCCGGCACGGGCTTACACGCCGGCCACCCCTCCGCCACATAATCCGTCCCAATTTGCACAAAAATCACCCCGCGCGCCTCGCACGCCTTGGCCATCTCCCGCACCGCGACGACATTCGTCCGATACGCCGCATCCGTCTCCTTCTCGCACAGATCGACATTATGAAACGCCGCTGTATTAATCACCACCCCCGGCTTCCGTTCATCGAGCATCCGCCCCACCGCGGCCGCATCCGTAATATCCAACTCCGCCCGCCCCGAAAACGAAACCACCTCATGCCCCCCCCCACCCCGCCCCGGCAAAATCCGCTGCAAATCAAACCCCAACTGCCCCGAAGTCCCGATCACCGCAATGCGCATGTTATTCCCTTCCTGAAAAAGTCGCCGGATTATAATCGGCCTGTCGTAAAACTGTCGTGATCACATTTGCTTTGCATGCCCCCAATCCCCTTTCGTATACTCCCGTCATGACACGCGTCTACGAAGAAATCGTTGAATTCATCGCCGCCGGCTCGACCCGGAACGACGTCGCCCGATGGACCCCATCGCAAGAAGCCCGCGATCGCGTTGCGCATCTGCTCGAGGAAGAAAAGGCTGGCAATCTCTCGCCCAACGATCGCGCCGAACTTAACCACTACCTCGAACTCGAACACCTCATGCGACTCGCCAAAGCCCGCGCTCGCCTGGGCGCCGATCAATGAGTGGCTACGTCCCTCCTGCCCTCCGAAGTCTTGTCGCAGACCGCGCAGAATATCTCTGCGAATACTGCCTCATACACGAGCGCGATACGTTCCTCGGATGCCAGATCGAACACATCATCAGCGAAAAGCACGGCGGCGAAACAACCGCGGACAACCTTGCATTTGCCTGTGTCTTCTGCAACCGTTTCAAAGGCAGCGATATCGCCACAATTTCGCCGCGAACCCAAGCGCTCTGTCGATTGTTCAACCCCCGAACGGACCACTGGTCCGAACACTTCCGTATCGATAACGACTATATCATCGGACTGACCGACATCGGCGAATCGACCGCATTTCTCCTCGGATTCAATCAGCCGGATCGACTCCTGGAACGACAAGCGCTGATCAAATCCCGCCTCTATCCCTCTGCCGCAGCGAGCAAACGTCTCGAACCACGCTGATCTCTCAAAAAGAGAACCGCACCCCACATCACCTCTACTCCGCCCGCCCGTGTGCCATGGTCAGGGAAGGGCCCCTGACCATGTTCGGCGCATGGACCCATCCAGCAAACACCATGGCACCCAGCGCAAGGACAGCATCCATCCGTGATAGATCGAGCGCGGTAAACAGTAGTTTCTCAATTCACTCCCGGATTTCCTCTTCCACCTCTTCACCGGCTCCCCACCCGCTTCAACTCCTCCACCGCCACCTTCGTCGGCATCGCCTCCGCATGCCCCCCGGCCATCTCCTTCAAAATCCCCACCGCCTCCGGCGTTCCAATCCACCCCAGCAACACCTCCGCCCGCTCCGCCCGCGTCCACAAATGCTTGTCGCCCCCCCACCGCCGCGTGTTCAACACCGCCACCGACGGCTCCACCCCCCACGACCCAAACTCCCGCGAAGAATAGTTGTAATACGGCGGCGACGTCTCCGTCTGCCGCAATTCCCCCGGTTTCCCCTTCATCGTCCCTTCCGGCACATCCATCAGCACCTCCACCAGCCGCTCCCGCGCCAATGGCTCATACGTCTCCAGAAATATCTGCGACAACGGCACCGCCAGCCGCGGATCGTAATAACTCAGTTTCTCAAACGCCGGCTTCCACACCGCCTCATCCTCGCTCCCCAGATCCTTCGTCAACGCCCGCACATCATCCGCGCTGATCGTCAGCGGATGCATCTCCCCCTTCAAAAATGCCACGCTCTTCTCCGGCACCCGCGACATCTTCAATAAAGCCGGAATCGCCACCGGTGGCGCTTTCCACAAATCACCCCACCACTTCTCCATCTCCACCGCCGCCGACGGCTGCGTCGCCGCAGCCGCCATCCGCTCCAGTGCCTCCTTCGCCAGCTTCGTCGGCTCCGCCTCCGGATGCCCCGTCGCCATCTCCTGCAGAACACCCACCGCCTCCGGCGTCCCCACCTGCTCCAGAATCAAAATCGCATCCCCCGCCTGCATCCACCTCCGCTTCTGAGATCCCTTCAGCCGCGACACCTTCGACTCCGCCCACCACGACATCCGATTCGAATAAAAATTGTACCCCCCTTCGTCTCCCTTCAGCGTCCTGAGTACCACCTCCTGCCCCTCGTACGGCTCCCCCTTCATCCCCGACAACTCCTGCCCCGACAACAGCGCCACCAGCCGATTCCGCGCCGGCTGATCCGTCACTTCGTCCATCAGCGTCGGCAGATCGATCGCCAGCCGCGGATCAAAATACGTCAACTTCTCATACGCCGCGTGCCACGTCCCATCATCCTCGCTCCCCAGATCCTTGATCAACGCCCGCACCTCCGACGCCTCAATCGTCAACGGCTGCAGCCGCGCACCCAAAAACGGCACACTCTCCGCCGGATCCTCCGCTAGCCTCAACACCCCGCGCGCCACCTCCGGCTCAACTCCCATCAACCCCGCCCACGCCTCGTCCAACGTCATCTTCCCCCCCGGCCCGCGCGGCGCCGCCCCCCCCCGCCCCCCGGCGCCGGCCGGCGCCCCCGCCCCTCAGGACGAGGGACCCCCCCGGCCCCGCTGCGTCTTCGTCCCGCGCATCTCCACGCTCCTTCCGTAAAGTCGCTCCACCATAAGACCTCGCCATCCCCAACTCCATTTAAAATTCCCTCCTTTCTCCTCAATAGAACCGGCAATGGCATCGCCAAACCAACTCCGACCGCCGCCCCATGCAAAACAAACCGCCCCCCACCCGCACCCGCGTAAATCGCCTTGGACGGTGCAACTCCTCCGCAAGAATTCTGCAAAATTCTCTTGCACTCCACCCCTAAAAGTTCGTATAATATTCGGGTATCAACAACGGGGGGACAAATGAACAAGCTCCCAACTTATCCCACCAACAATCCGGCCCCAGGTGTGTCCCGTCGTGGCCACTCCCCGTCGTCGTCCTCTGTGCTCTCTGTAGTGGGCCACGCAAGTTGTCATTTGGGACAGCAATTTGTCGATAATCCTCAGCGCATGATTCAAGCCGTGCCCGAATGGGACGGCTCTCCAACGATCGTTTGAATGTCCCTCAAACCGCAGTTGAGGGCGGTTTAACCCGTGTAATATCCTTTCCTGGCGTCCCGCCAATCGATGAAGTTCGGGGAGGCCGAGTTGGCTCGGGCGTGTCTACGATGATCCGGAGGGCTTTAGCCGCCGCTCCTCTGATAATGTTCAACTGGCGCAGAACGTCTTTTCGGCGACGATGCCGGATCGTCTCTGCGATCGCCGCCACCTCAGTCGTCTCCACATGCAAGCGTTTCAATGACTCCGCGACCTTGGCCATCGCAGATATGCCGGGGAGACGACGCGAACGGAAGCCCATGCCGCCGCATTTGATGCAGCGTTGGGGACGCGATCCGAAAATCTCGTGGCCGCATCCCTCACATTCAAAATCAGGGCGAACAACTGCGATAGCGATCGTCCCGATGGGCTCTTTCGTTTCAGGTTCCATCGTCCCTCCGATTTCCTGCCGTCCTTCCCCTGGCCCGCCCCATAGATCGCACAAGCTGGCGGCGGCATTCGTGGACGGCCTCCGCCTGGCCCCGCAATGTCCTCTCCATCCGCCTCAGCAGGGCGGCAGTTTTGCATTCGTCGTCGCCTCCAACGTCCGCCTTCGCCAAGGTGTCGGCCAATCGCCAGTACCGCTCCGTAGTATCCGCATTGCGGTCGATGGCAACCTGCAAGGCCACGTTCATGTCCTTCAACTCGTTCATGCGATTCCCGCCATGTCATGAAGGGTGTCGGGCTGTTCGTTGGTGTGGCCGGCGAGAGTTCCGACATGCTCGGCAACGATGGAGAGTTTGGCGAGCTGCTGTTTCGCCAGGGATTCCATCACGGAGTTTTTGTCGTATTTGCTGGCGTATGCTGCCGCCTGCGATTGGGCGGATCCGGATCGGATCAGAGCCGCCGAGTTCTGGCTTTTGAGGGCGTCCTTTCCGCCGAGCGCGTCCTCGGACGCTTTGAGGGTGGCCTTGTCGTAGTCCTCCTGGGAGATCAGGCCGTCTTTGAGCATCTGTTTGTACTTGGCGACCGTGTCCTGGAGTTTTTCGGTCGGGGATTCCAGTGATTCATGCAGCGCTTTGGCTGCCTCCTTCATACCGTCGATTTGTTTTTGTTGGTCGATCTTGGCGAGATCGCCGGCGGCTTGGTTGATCTGGTCAGGGGTATATTTGCCGCTGCGTTTCAGGTCATCGATCTTTTTCTGGCTTTCAGTCATGCCGGCTTGGTCGGCCTCTTTTTTGATTTGATCGAGTTCTTTCTGGGCGGCAGCTTTTTGCTCGGCGATTTTCGCGGCGGCTTCCTTGGCGGCAGTTGCTTCCAGCTGTCGGATTCTCTCGGCGGCGACGGCCTCGATTGCCACCTTGGCGTCAGCCTGTTTTTGGCGAAGTTCCAAGTCATTGCCTTGAAGCGTTTGCAGCTCCCTCATCGCTGCCGTGCGTTGTTCAATGATCTTGGATCTCTCTTTTTGGGCAGCGTCGAGGTCTTTACCCGTCTTTCCAGCACCCATGGAAAATCCTAAACCCAACGCACCGCCACCCAATGCGGCATTACCGAGCGACGTCGTCTTGTTGGCGTTTATGGCGGCTATTTCCTGATCTTTCGCGGTCATTTGGGAAGTGAGATCAGTCACCCGCTTATTAGCCTCGGCAATTTTGTCGGCTTGGGTCTTGGGGTCGTACAAGGCATCGTTCTCGCGGAGGGATTTTTGCTTTTCCTGCTCGATCAACACACGATCGCGAGCCGGGCCTTGGCCCGCTCCCAGCAATTCCAGTTGATCCTTCGCCGACCGAATCTCATCCCCGAAGCTCGTCACCGTCTCCTTGGCTTTCTTGATGATCTCCTGAGTGCGATTCCATGCCTCATTTTGCTCCTGAACGCGGCTGGTGGCCTCCGCAATTTCCGCGTTCTCCCCAGTGATCATTTCGCGGATGCCACGCCCGACACTGTAGAACTGCCCAAACACGGGGATCATTTTGGCGAAGCCTTCCGCCATGTCGAAGCTGTTGATTTTCCCCTCGGCGAGCTGCTGTTTAAGCTCGGTTGCGCCCTTCACCATTTCCCCCATTTTTTCCGCCGCGATGCTGAACCCCATGATAGCGCCGCCGCCCGCCAGGAGTTCCATCGTTTCGCCGAATGCCGAGCGTCGGCCCGCCATGCCCTTGAGGGATTCCAGCTTTTCTTTGTAAGTGCGGACCTCGCTTTCCGCACCGCGCTTTGCAGCGGCCGCGGACATTTCCGACGCTTGGTTGGCGTTGCGCACAACCGCCTCGGCCATCTTGCCGGATTCGCCGGCGACGGCCTTTATCGCCTCGACAGAGGGTTTGCCGTCGAGGTCGATTTTCCCAGTGATGCTGTTGGCGACGAAAGGCATTTTTCACCTGTTTGCTTGTGCAGAGGAATTAGGAAGTCCCTGGCTGGCGACACGCACAGCCAGGGACGCCGGAAAGGACTCAGAGCGAGGCCAAATGCTCCTCGGTGTGACGAAGCTGCGCCTGCAACTTCCCAGCCAATTCCATCTTCACCCGCTTGTTGAATTCGTGCGGGCCGTTCGCCGCGTGTTTCTCCAGCAGGAGCGAAGCAAATTTTCCTGCCTCCTTCGCCAAGCGTGACGCATCAACAACCTCAGGATGGATGCCCGCGATCGCCTTCAACACGGTTGGGCTGTCGGCGGCATAACCGATGAACGGAGTGGCAACCTTTCCTTCAGGGTTGAAGCCGATAGACACCAACTTTTCGACAATCTTTTGGGTGGTTTGCGCGAGCCGTTCCGTTCGAGCTTGATGGAGCGCATTTGCGGCGGGCAAGCAATCGTCGAGCCATGTGTCTAACTCGCCCCGTGCGTCGATCTCCTCCTGCATGGCCGCGCACAGATCGTTACCCAGCTTCCGCACCTTCTCGACGGTGGCGGACGTATATCGGTCGGCCAATTGGCCCGTTAAGATGCTGCGCTCCGTCTCGATTGACTGCCGCTTTTTTTGGGCGGCATTGATCTTCACCACGAGGGCGGCGTGGCGATTTCGAATGTCCTGGGGGAGTTCGCCGTCGATGATTTCGGGAGAGATGTTCATTTGGTCTTTCCTTTTAAGTCTTCGGTTTTTAAGCGGCGGCATCGGCTCACCGCGATCGATTGCAAATGTCGTTACGCCTGGCCGGAGCGAGACTGTTGCACGGCGACGGCGATCAACTGAATTCCCGAAATACCCATGATGGGCGGCGTCGGATGATGCGTTGCGCAACCACCTCGCCCGCCGTTGCCGGATGAGGCCATAGCCAAGCGTGTCTCTTTTTCGGCGACAGCCAACAATTTGGCCGTGTTTCGCGGCGTTGGCGGTGCTGCCGGCGAGGTGCTGGACGGCGGCGTGGTCGCTGGGATTGGTGGAATGACTACTGGCGTTTGCAACCGCCCACTGGCGGCTGGCGCGCTGGGCTCGGCAATCGCTGGGCTATTTCGCTTTTTGGGGCGATAGAACTTTCCCATTGGTCCAGAGGGCATATCGATCTCCGTGCAAGATGTTGGTGAGTTAGGGGCAAACGTTCGGATTGAGCCACGCTGAATACATGATCGATGGGGCAGTTCCTCCAATAGCCAGCGCGAGCCGAACCCAGCGGCGGGAAATAAACCCCGGCACGGTAAACATGGGATTGGCGCTTGCTGCAGCGACAGGACACGAGGCGTCATACCACGTCGTCAAATCGTCGCTTTCCTGCAATTTGAACAGGTAGCTTTCGTCGCCGTTCACGGTGCTCATCGAGAATACTTGCACCACCGCCCCAACCGGCATCCCGCATGCGCCAGGGGAGAAGCCAAAACCCATATCGAGGACGTTGCCGTTGTAGTTCGCCGTGCGACCGACGGCGCTTTCGAGGGTAAGAGCGGCATCTTGGCTTGAGGGAACGAATGCAGTGTTCATAAAACCTCCGTGTTGCGCGGCAGACGCCGCATTTGCCTTATAAGTTCGCCGGAACTGGCGACGATGCGGGGGCCGTTCCCAGATACTCGCGTGCGGGGGCGGGGTAAGCGTCACTGCGGACGATCCAACGGGGCTTTATTCCGCCTCCAGTCCGCAGTTGAGCCTTTCCCTGGCACATCCATTCGTGACCGCATTTGCGGCGGACATGGCCCACCGAAAGTCCGAAGTGCCGCGCGGCATCCTTCAGCGGCAGCCAGCGGATTTCCGGCTCGGGGGCTCGCACCCGTGAGCGGTGGCTGCCATTGACCATCGCGGCCGCAATCGCCGCCACCATCGCCAGGGCGGCGCCTTCAAGGCGGTCTGAGCAGGACAAAAGCAACTTGCGGCACTCTCCGTCGATCGTGCGAGAATCCTGCAACCCTCGCCCGTCAATCAAGCCCTTCAATCCATGCCGGTCATATGCCTTTCCCCAGTTGTACAACGTCGCGCGGCCGAGTCGTTTTCCTTCGCGGCGCAATTGACCCAAAAACCGACGCGTGGAACTTTCAGGGGCTCCGCTCTTGTCTACTTCACGCCTCCATCTCGCTATGATGTCAAACCTCTCCATTGCCTTGATGACCGGTGCGGGAATCGCCGAATGATCCGGCGCGAAAACCTGTATCCCCCGCGTCGTCAGTCGCAGATTGAATTCTGTTCCCACGTCCTTTCCTTTCCGCGGCAACCGCCGCATTTGCCTTATAAGCTCGCAGGGACCAGAGACGGCCCAGAGGCCGTCCCGGCCTCCGATCGTGCCACGGCGGGGCTGCTGGCCTCCTCTGCCGCCCCGATCGCCGTCGATCCGCGTTCATTGACCGCCTTGAGAAGTTCGATGAGGTTGTATGCCTCCCGCGGAGTGAGGCGGTCTACACGCTCCACGCGATCGCCGCTGACCCGTTTGCAAAGCCCCGGCAATTGATAGTGGCACCCCTGGCCGACCAGCCGCATGATCTTCCACACCATGCGCTCCCCCGCGATCGATCCACGCCGTGCGACCTTGCTCCGCCAGTAATCGACCGGCTTGCCCGCATGCCGAAAGCCGCTGTCCTCCAGAATTGCCATCACGTCCTCAAAGCCCGCCTGACTGAGTTGCTTGGCGCTCTCGACACCGGCAGCGTTGCGCAGGATGAGACGGTAGGCGGCGTCCTCCAGCCCGGCCTGCCTGCATGCCATGTGAACCAAACGCAATTCCAAAGGGGTCGGCATCGTGTCACGCAACGGCTTTCGCCGCCTCCTCAAGCTGCGCATCGACCAGCTCGGCCCCTCGCCGGCCCAGCCGGTGGCGCTGAATCGTTCTCAGGAGGTCCGCGGTAATCGGCCCATCCTTGGCCATCATCTCCGCCATCAACGCCAGATTCTTCGCGGCGCGGAGACAGCCGAAGGAGGAGTCATTCGCCAGGAGCATGAGATAGCGGGCGGCGTCGGGAGTGATGCGGAGTTTCGACGCCGAGAACACTTTTTGAATGTCCGAGACGGTGTAGAGCCGATTGCCGTCGTCGCCGCCGTCGCTGGCGAGTTCGGTGAGGTTCAGCCACACGCTGATGCGCCCAAAAATCTGGTCAAGCGGATCGTGTCCCCCGGTCTTCCCCTCCTGGATGTAGTCGGCGATCTTCCCATTCCCCGCCCATACCATCGGGCATCCGGTGGCGTCGTGAAGATCGCGGAGCACGTGCAGCGCGTCGTCATTCGATCTCCCCGCGAGCTTGTGACATTCATCCACGATGATCAACCGCCCCGTGTCTTTAAGCACGGATACGATTTGCGTGAACATCTGCGAGCCGCTCAGCTTCACATTGCCCATGCGGAGGGCCTGGCTCAGCGTCTCCAGCACCGATCGCACCTTGCGGCCGGAACTGTTGATGGAAATGTAGATGCAGCCAGGCGTCTCGGCCCGGATCGTCTGGAGCGTCATTGTCTTCCCGCAACCGTTGGGGCCGTGAATGACGACGATGCCTCCGGTTTTCATGCCCCAGCGCACGACGCCGTAGATTTGCTCCGCCACGTTTGTCAGGACGTAGCCAGGGGGCTTGGGCGCAGCCTCCCGCATGATCTGCTGTTCCGTCCAGCGGTCAATCGTGCGGATGTGCTTCTCAGTGTCCGCACCGTAGTTTCCCGAAAGCACCTGTGAGAGCGTCGCCGCCGAAATACCCATAGACCTGGCGGCGGTATCGGCGCTCTTCTTCGTGCTCTCCAGAAACTTCTGCAGCCGTGAAATGACCGCATTTCGCAACTCGTCCGTGAGGGGCTGTTCATCGCGAAGCATCCGTGCTTCTCCTAAAATTCGGGCATCCTCTATCATCTTGCCGAACACGTCGCCGGCATCGATTGCCATGGCTCAACCTCCGTTGCCCGCGTCGGCGGGCGCATCGTTGAGGGCCTTGAAGAAATCACGCGACGAACCGCCGGCCAGCGCGGGGCGCGTCGGAAGGTCGAAGTTTTCATTGGCGAAGGCGTAAATATCGAGACTCTCCGCACCCGCCGCCACCTTGTTCACAGGGGCTTTGAGGGCCTTTTGAATCCGCTCCGCCTGCCCTTCCATCGGGGAGCGAATTGGCGAGATGCTGGCCGGTGGATGCGGATCGGGATTGTCCTGGCGTCTTGCAGCGGCGAGGCGTTCTCCGGGGATGCGCATCATGATTTCGTGGAGCGATTCGTTGATTTCAAAACGGGTTTGCCGGTATGCCTTGTCGGCCTTGCGCGCGGCACGCTTGCGAGCCATTGCTTCCTTCACCAGCGGCGCATCAGCGTTCGCCGGCAAGCGTTCGTTGGAATCGACGGCACAGATAAACTCATGATTGAGTGTATAGACCGCCACCCGCTTCACGTCCTTCGGGTCGCCCGCCACGTAGACCATCTGGCCCAGCCGGCGGCGAAGAATTTCGTTGTATTTGCCGTACCGAACACCGTTCCAGCGGACGCCGTTGCGACCAACCTTCACCGGCTTCCCTGGCTTGAGCGTGAGCACGTCCAGTTCCGCATCCGGAAGCGTGCGCTTCGTGACGAGATTCTCGGCGAACACCACATCCGGACTTTTCCCCTCCATCCCATCGCCGGTGTGCTCGCTGGAGTTGTACACGTCCACCCACGCCGCGAATGCCTGGCGGAACTCCTCCAGCGTCGGCGCTTTGCCCGCGTCGATGCGCTCCTGCAACCCTTCCGGGCGATTCTCGGGGGAGCGCCCGCAATACGTGTCCCATCCCTTCCCGAATTGCTCCTCCAACGTTAGGAATACGCGCTCGATAGGTTTGGACTGGCCGTGGTAGGTTTGCACGTTCCGTGCCTTGATGTTGAGCATGGCGAAGACGCCGTAGGTGTGCTCGCGATCGATCTTCACCACCCGCGCCCGCCGCTCTTTTTTCGTGCGCCCGTGCAACGCATGCGCGTCGTAGTCGCGCCCGTTATCCACCCAAATCGTCTCCGGGAGTCCATGGGCCTTCGCGGCGCAGCGAAACGAAATGAGGATGTTGTCGGTGCATGGATCGCCGGCGAAAAGGTCGTACCCCATAATCTTGCGAGAGCGATAGTCCTGCCACACCGTCAGCCAGGGCCGGGCGTGAATCGGCTTCACCTCGCCGCTGGCCTTGTCGATTTCCTCTCCCACCCGCACCAACACGTCCATTTCGTGATGATCCGAGTTCCAGAGTTCGTTACTGCGAACCGGGGCGTAGTCCCGTTCGATGTACGATTCCACCTTGTCGGCGTAGGCTTTTTCCCCTTCCCTGGCGAGGATTTTCTGTGCCAGGGGAATCGCGTTGATGTGCCGCAACGCCGTCTTGTAGCTGCACACCGTCCACCCATTCTCCGCCGCCTTTTGTCGCGCCAACTTGCAGCAATAGCGGACCTTCCCCCCGTCCCGCCGCATGTACAGCCTTCGCACTTCGCTCAAAAACGGATCATCGATCGGCACCTTGGTTTCCTGGTCCCACCGCCCATCCTTCAACCCGTTCGCCCCGTCCTTCCGGTAGCACCGGTACCACCGTTGCAGCGTCCGACTGCTGATTTCAATCCCCCGCTCTGCCTTCAGCGTCGAAAGGAAAAGCTCCGTCGCCTCCTTCTGGGTCAACCTCCCCTCCCGCACCGCCGCCCGCTTCGCCTCCTCCCATTCCCGCAGCAAAGCCGCCCGGTCCTGCATCGCCGCCCGCTGCGCCCCGGTCAGGCTGGAAACCTCCACCGGCAAGTACGCGGGAAGAGGAATGTTCGCCAGGGCCGGATCGGCATCGGTGCGGATGAGCCACCGCGCCTTGCCTCCGTCCGCAGGTCGCTCCAGCTTCGCCCTCCCCGCCGGCCACCATTGATCCTTACACCGATCGCGAATGGCCCGCTCTTTGAGGTTCAACCTCGCCGCCGCCAGCTCCACATCAATCCACATCACGCCACGCGGTAGCGGCGGCGCATCCCCCGCATTTACGCTTGTTTTCTCGATGTTTTTTGCTATACTGCTCATCGTTCTCAATCCAAGCCCCGTCTTCCGTTTCCGCGGAGGCGGGGCATTTTTCTTGACCTTATTCCTCGCCGATTCGATCCGCCCAAAGCCGATTTCTCAGCGCCCGCAGTTCGGACGGCCGGAGATCCGCCGCGGTGATAACGTCCTCGTCGTTGACGAGGCGATTCAGAATCCTGGCGGCGAGGGCTTCCCCGTAGGAAGCCTTCTCCAGCATCGCGCTGAGCAGCTCCCGATACTTGGAGTCCGTCGCCGCGCTGCAAATGTCCAAAGTCTGACTCACGCTGCACCCCCAGCCCCATCGCGCACAACCCCGCCCCGTCCGATGCGTCCCACAATGTCACAATTTGTCACAATCGGCCGGATCATCGCCGCCGACACGCGAGTGTCCTTGCGGAGGAGGGTTTCAAGTTCCGCCGCAACCACGCCGCCGGCGGGGAGTGCAATGAGCACCTCCAGCAAGCTCCAAATCGCGGGGTCAACGCTGTCACCATAGGCGATGTCATGCGTGCTGAGCAGCAACCGCAGGCGCTCCCACAGCCCCTCTTTAACCTCCAAGATTTGCAAGATCGCCGACGGGCGGTGTTCCGGCGGTATCTCCAAAAACGTCGCCTTAAAGGCGCGGATCGCCTCCCATTTGTCTCGTCCTGGTGGTTCTGCTTTGCGTCCCCGCGATTTTCTTAAGGTCAACATCACACAATTCCTTTCCGGCTTTCCACTATCAACGGCGCGACGAACGTCGCCGGCCGATTTTTGCCTTTGTTTTCAGGATCAAAGAAGAGAGCACGGCAAACGCCGTCGCCAGCTCCTCATCGCTCGCAGGGCGCTCGGCCGACAGACATTGCTCCATCGCCGCGATGATGCCCAGCATGCCCGGCTTTTCGATGCGAAGCCCTGGAATCCTGCCCGCCAGGCGAAGCAACCGCCGCTCGCACGATTCGAGGTAGCGCTGCAGGCTGATAAAATCGTCGTAGTCGTCCGCGAGCATCATCAAAAGCTCGGAGTCCGGGATGTGTCGGTCGCTCGCGAGTGCCATCACCCGGCGAACGCCAGCCCGAAATTTTGCATGCTCCCGCGTCATGGCGTTGCCCCTCCCGTCGCCGGCGTCGCCGCCGGCTTCTGCAAATGCTCGTGCAGGATGTGCGTCGCCAGTTGTGTTTCGACCCGTGAGACGAAAGAGCATCGCGGGCAATGGAAGCCTTCGCGATCCTGCCGCGCCTCCCGCACCATGCTCATGGCGCGGCGGAGCATTGCGACCTGGGCGTCTGGATAATCAGGGGGAAGATTTCCGCCATGTCCCTTCATTTATCACCATGTTTTCGTGATTCATGAAGAGATTTGGAGGAACGTGAGGGAGAAAGCTCAGCGACAGTAAAAATTGCCGCCAGCCATCGATCGTCCATGCGTGACGCGAGGTTGTTCAACCGCAGTAAGCATGCCGCGCGCCCCCCGGCGATCGCCACACGGATAGATGGGGAGGAGCCTTCGAAACGGCGGCGATAGTTCCAAATGGCCTTCCTGGAGAACGTGTATCCTCGATCGCTGCTCCACTTCACCGCTTCGTCGAGCGTGCTCTTTGGAAGCATCCGGTGGAACGCAGCATGGTCGCGCTGCTTGAGGAGCATCTGAACAGAGAATCGACGGCTCACAGTTGGCCTCCTGATTCAAACGCCGAAGCGGGCATGTCGGCCAAATCGTCCTCATGCTGCCGGCGCAAATGCTTCGCGAGGTTGTCGGTGGAAAGTTTTTCCGCACCGCAGAGCGGACAAATTGGGTGAGCGATCCTCCCCCTCGTTTCCGCCCTCGCCGCCAGGATACGGGCGCGGCGTAGCAACTCACGTTTGGCCGGCGGTGCATGGGGGGTAAGTTCGGCCACGCGTTGATTCGCAACCGCCAGTTGGGCGAGGGCGTCGGCGAGGGCCGCGGTGAGTTCAACGACCGTTTGAGCGAGGTTCGAAGGGGGATTCCGTCCCGGTACATAGGCATGGCCGGCTGGGCAGTGAATGGTCAATTGCTCCACGACAGCCAGGGCGAAGCGTCCGCGGCGCACGGCGTGCATTTCTCCGCAGACGGTGCAGCCGGTGGGCTGGAATGGCTCCTGAGAGAGGATGGTTGATGTTTCCGGCATGAGCGTCCTGATCAAGCGGCGGAGGATGTGACGGGTTCAGAGGATTCGACACGAACTGGCGGCCATCCTTTGGAATCGTCGATAAGCCATGCGACATCGACGCGGAGGACGCGTGCTAATGCGGCTGCGGTTGGAATGGTGATAGAGGGTTTGTTCGCGAGGATGCTTCCCAAGGTGGATGAACTAAGTCCCGCCGCCTTTGAAATTGCGGACTTGTTGCAAAATTCAGTCAACCTTTTCAGCTTCTCGTAGACGGTCATGCGCCAGCCTCCAATCAACATTGGGATAGTATCGTCAAAGTTGGAGGTAAGTCAACAAGATTAGGGAGTCATTCTCCGTAATCTTGAGGGGAGTATGGATATTGGGGAGATTTCGGTGTAGGCTCGCGTTTATGAGATTCCACGAGAAACTTCGACGGCGAGTTGCCCAACTCGGATTGAATAAGGCAAAGGCTGCGAGAGAAGTGGGGTTGCCGGAAAGCACGATCAGCAACTATCTTGTGAAGGAAGAGTCTCTTCCTCGTATCGACATTGCTTTGAAAATTGCAAAGGCGATCGACGTCCCCCTGGAATGGCTTGCGGACGATTCTGCAGACTTTCCCCTGCCTGAGGCCGCGCCGAAAGCTTCGCCGTCGAAATTTGACGACGAAATTCTGATGCTTGAAGTGGCAGAGAGGCAACGACGGTCAATGATCCGAGTGCTGAACGCTCTCGAACGCGCGGAAAAGGAGGATTGGGCGACGGCGGTTTCACGACTCACAAAAAGCGAGCTTTTTGGGATAATTTTTCCCATCCGTTATCTCGCAGAGATGATCGGTCGCTTTCAACCTGCTTTCGTCGCCAGGCTGCATCACAATTCCATGCCGGGGGCAGAACGTCCCATCGAGGACTTCGATCAAAAGGCCATCGGTGCCCGCGCATTAAAAATGTTCAAGGATGTAAACTTCGTCGCGGCATGCCAGGCAATCATAGAAGCGTTCCCACCTGAGGCGATCACAGACATCGAGACTGATTTGACTTTTGGAAAATCCATCGCAGATGCAAGCGAAGAGAACGTAAAGCCGCCTCCGTCAATCGCAAGCAAGGCCACTTCCGCGACCAAAAAGAATCCAGCGTCCGCCTCGCCTCGCCGCTGATAATAATTTATAAACGTGAACAATCTAAACGTAAAACCACTGCCGATGGTATCGGCACTGCCGATACTCAAACCGCATTTTCACCCCCGCCAACGCGGTTTTCACCTCGCAAAACCTTGCTCTCGATGGGACAGCCACTTACACCCCGCCGCCGCGCCCATCCCCCGCCACCCTGCCGACTTACGGTATTTACCCAAACCATTCCACGCGGCGACAAATCTCCTGTCCCATCACACTCTCTGTGTCCTCTGTGGTTTTAACCATTTGCCGCACAACGAATAACACCAAGACCCCCAAACCCAGCGCAGGGTGTCGCAAGAATAGGGGTTGTTCTACCCCATTCTTACTCCCCTATTTCACTCCCCTATTTCCAACGATCCCCCTCACACCCCATTCCCACACAACACCCCTCCCCGTAAAATGCCGATACTTACCCCAACGGCGATGGAGTTCGCCTGAACCGCCTCGGCCACATCGGTCGATCGCTGATAACTCCTGCACGGGCACGCCCGGCGGGAGTTTTGCATCCAGAATCGCAAAAACCCTGACCGGACACCCCGGTCAGGGTTTTTTGTTGGAAGGAGCAACATGCCGTTTCGCTGGAATCTTCGCGAGCACCTCGCCCAGGGCCGATTCTTCCTCCGCTGGCTCCTCCTCTGCCTTCCCCTCGGCGCCGCCGTTGGCTCCGTCGTCGCCCTCTTCCTCTGGAGCCTCGACCAGGCCACCAACCTCCGCTTCAACACCACCACCGCCAACGGACTCCCCTGGCTCCTCTACCTCCTCCCCCTCGCCGGCATTCTCATCGTCGGCATGTACCGTCTCATCGGCTCCTCCGCCGAGGCCGGCAACAACCTCATCATCGACGAAATCCACGAACCCGGCGGGGGGGGCGGTGGTGCCGCAGGCAGCGGCGGCGTCCCGAAACGCATGGCCCCCCTCGTCCTCGTCGCCACCGTCCTCACCCACCTCTTCGGCGGCTCCGCAGGCCGCGAGGGTACCGCCGTCCAGATCGGCGGCAGCATCGCCGGCACCTTCGCCAAATACCTCCGCCTCTCCCCCTACGACGTCCGCCTCCTCCTCATGGCCGGCGTCGCCGCCGGTTTCGGCGCCGTCTTCGGAACCCCCCTCGCAGGCGCCGTCTTCGCCATGGAGGTGGTCGCCATCGGTCGACTCAACTACGAAGCCATCATCCCCTGCCTCATGGCCTCCCTCATCGGCGACCGCGTCTGCGCCGCCTGGGGAATCGCCCACACCGGCTACATCATCAAAACCCTCGCCCGCGCCGCCGAGGTCTCGGCCGTCCCCCATCTCGAGTGGAACCTCGCCTGGAAAGTCCTCCTCGCCTCCATCGCCTTCGGCCTCGCCAGCGTCCTCTTCGCCGAGCTCGCCCACAGCCTCTCCAGGCTCTTCAAAAGAATCCCCTTCCCTCTCCTCCGCCCCGTCGTCGGCGCAACCCTCGTCATCGGCCTCGCCTTCCTCCTCGGCCGCGATTACCTCGGCCTCGGCGTCACCTCCCCCTTCCCCAACGACGTCACCATCGTCTCCTGCTTCCACCCCGGCGGCGCCTACACCTGGTCCTGGTTCTGGAAAATTCTCTTCACCGCCATCACCCTCTCCTGCGGCTTCAAAGGCGGCGAAGTCACCCCCCTCTTTTTCATCGGCGCCGCTCTCGGCAACACCCTCGCCATCCTCCTCCACGCCCCCGTCGATCTCTTCGCCGGCCTCGGATTCGTCGCCGTCTTCTCCGGCGCCACCAACACCCCGCTCGCCTGCACCCTCATGGCCGTCGAACTCTTCGGCTCCGGACCCGTCGTCTACTTCGCCATCGCCTGCATCGTCGCCTACCTCTTCAGCGGCCACACCGGCATCTACCTCTCCCAGCGCATCAGCACCCCCAAACGCGCCGGCCTCTCCGCCCTCGGCACCCTCCGCTCCCAGCGCGAAAAGGCCCGCGCATGAAAAAAGCCCCGCCTGTCCAACGGGGCTCTTTTGTGGTGGTCGTCCATCGAACGACGCTTCGGGAGAAAGCGGCGCGGGCGACTCCTGCGTGTCTCAGGAAATCGTACGTCGCCCATCGAAACAGGTTCGCCGAAATCCTCCCCAAATTCCTCTGGAAAACCGCGCTTCGCAAAAACAAGACGACCACGCTCACTGCATGGTCATCCGAAATGCCCCACTCTTAATTTCGCTCAGACCGCTCCGGCATTCGCATTCTCGGCGGGTGCGATCCCCGGCACTGCCTCTCCCGGCGCCGGCTCGATCTTCTTCAATCCCTCAATCGAGAAATCGCCCGGCTCTCCACGGATCAGCCAGAGCAACGGCGCACCCGTCACCCGCGATGCCCGATCCAGGACATCCACCGGCGGGATACGTCCCTTTTCATAATAGTTGTACGTTGACGGCGAAAGATGCAGCAGTGCCGCAAAGTGCGACTGACCCCGCGCACCGCAAACTTGTACCCGCACCTGCTTTAACCGCTCACAAATCGCGGCGGTATTCAGCGTTGTGGCGTTATCTTCGGGCTTCATGGGAACCTCTCTGAAAAAACCAGCGCCACGATTATGGACACCGTCGTGGCTCTCAAGTTCGTGATTAAGTATAGATTCGTCAAGCCGCGAGACAACCTCAACCGCCGACGACCAACTCTAACTTCCAACTACAACAACAGTTAAGAAACCATTAAAGTGTAAATATCCCCGCGACAAAAACACAATCGCCCGGCAGCCGCCGCCGCCAGCCATCCTTTCAGGATTCGTAATTCTACCAGTTATTGCGCCACGGCCGCAACCAATTCATTCGCATGCCGGTATACCCACCGCACCTTCCGCTCGATCATCTGCAGAAAACCGTAGCCGTCGATCCGGCCAAAGAATCCCGTCGCCGCGATCGGCAACACCGACTCCGCGATCATCGCCTCCATCATCAGCCACGGGATCGTCTGCAGCTCCTGCACTGAGATGACATCCACCTCGTCATACCCGCGGATGAACCGCTTGTAGCGCGTCTCATCCGGATAGTCCGGCCACGTCACCGGATCGTCCGTCCCTCCCAAAATCGAAAACTGCAGTGCCCCGTTCGCGATGTCGATCATCCGCTGCCCCAGTCGCGCTGCGTCGTAATCGATCACCGCCACCACCTTCCGATTGCGAAACAACATATTCCCCGGATGCCAGTCGCAATGCAGAATCTGCGCCGGCCACAGCGGCAACCCCAGCTTCTCCGTTTTCTCCGCCGCCTCCTGATAAATCTGCCGCAGATAATTCGTCGTCACCGACGCTCTGCGCGCTGCCGTATCATGCGATGACTGCGTTCGATCCAGCGTCTCCGGCAGTTGATCCAGACCCAGATTCACCGACCGCGCATTGTGATACGCCCCCACCGCCGGCTCAAACTCCGGCTTGTATTCCCGCAGCAGCTTGTGATACAGGGCCAGAATCTTCCCCGAATCAAACGTCGCCTCGAGCGAATTGTCGTACGCGTTGCCACGGATGTACTCGAACAACTCGTACACCGCCCCATCATGCTGAAACATTGAGTTATTGTCCGCCCGCGTCCCGATTAAATGCGGCAGCGGAAACTGCTTTTCCGCAAGGTACAGTTGCAGCGCATGCGAAAACGCCACCTTGAACGGATCATCCTTCCCCTTCGCCCGCCGTTTCAGCAGGAACTCCCCCTTCTCCGACGTGATCAGCAACTTCGGCGCCTTCCGCGACCCCCGATGATATTCCTTGATCCCCTTAACGCCTCCGATGTCATACCGGCTCATGACAATCAGAAGTTCCTGGGCAGTGAAACGTTCGCGTTCGCTCATCGAAGGGTTCCGAGGCAACTGAATAATCCCACGCCGGCGCGCGGATGTGAGGATCGCGCCAAAATGAGACTCACGGCACGCCGCAGAATAACCGTTGCACTCACCACCTGCAATTCCGGACATCGTCCTGCCGAACAATCCTGCCGAACGCGCCGGATCAACGCGCCGCGACCGCCGGCGCCACCTTCGTGACTTCCTGCTGCCGCCGTCAATGCTTCGCATGGGCTGCTATCAACGCAATGATCGCCACCACCATCAAGACCACCAACACCGCCAGCAGAATCTTCACCCAACTGTAAGGCCGCGCACCTGACACGTGCCCCGTCCGCGCATTCACCAGTATCCGAAACGTCGCCCCCTGATACCGATACACCGCCAGCCACATCGGCAGCAGAATATGCTTGTACGTCACCCCCACATGCTGCGTGTTCACCGACGACAACTGCTGATGATCCCCCCCGATATCCTGCGTGCACAGCATCCGAATCTCCCCGTCCATAATCCCCCGCGCCGTCGCGAATCCATCCGCCAACGACACCACATACCGCTCCGTCTTGAACCCCGCCAGAAACTCCGACCGGAACGACTCCAGCCCCTTCAAATCCCACGGCTCCAGGTGCGTCACCATCCCGCCCGGCAGCGACTTCGACGCACACACCAGCACATCATCAAAAAAATGATCCACCTCCCCCGAGACATACGTCCACCGCGTCTTCACCACCTGCCGCGTCCTCGTCACGGGATTTCCGTTCGCATCATTCTCCGTATACGTCTCGGTCTCCCAGTAATCATCCCCGCGCTGCCCCGTGTAATGCGTGTACGTCATCGAATCGTACGTCCAGTACGGCATGTACACGCCCGACAACTGCCCCAGGTTCGCCAACTGCTTCAAATTGCTCGGCGCAAACCACCGGGTTGCAATCCACTGGTTAAACGCATTGACCGCATCCCGCTGCGCAATATGAAACGGCAACACCGATTCCGGACAAATCATCGCCGCCGCCGTCGTCCGCGGCACATTCTCCAGGTGCGTCGCACAAAACGGACACGCCGCCGTCTCCACATTGTCCTCGAGCAACACATTGGCCCCGCACCCCGGACACCGCACCTCCGATGACCGCCCCTGAATCGTCCCGGTTTCCTTCCCCACCTTCTGGAGCGCGCTGAGGTAATCACGTTCCTGGACGGTCGAAGTATCGGGCGCAATCTCCTCGACATGCCCGCAATAGGGACACTTGAGCGCCCGTTGCGACGGATCAAAATCCAGCCGCGCCCCGCAATTCGTGCAAGGAAACTTGCGATCCGCAGGCGGCGCACTCGTCACCGTCACCCCCTTATGCTCCGCGACGGCCCCACTGGGAACCGGCGGTGGAGCCGAAACGGACCCCCGCGCAGGCGCTGCTGTGGCAACCGCCCCTCCACTCGCTGCCGACGGAACCTGCGCCGTCGCACCGGTGCGCCGCAACCGCGCCCCCTCCTCCACCGTAATCTTCCCCGACAAAATCTCCCTAGCAATTTCCCGATCATCAGGCATATTCATCTCTAGTTTTGCCGGTTTATCGCCGCGCCAGTCGCTGGCTGGGTCTCAAGCTTCAATTGCAATGCCTGCCAATAATAATTGGCACCCTGCACGTCCCGCCAATTGGCGGCGTCACTCGCAACGGACATGCGGTCGGGTTGGTCATTTTCCGTTCGTAGAACCCTGTAAAAATCCTTGTGCTTTAAGCCGTCCTGGACGACGTAGTAATCGTATTGTTCGTCACTGCCACGATAGAAAAGCTGAGACGGAAAAGAATTGCCCTGACTGCGCTTCACAACAGCGTCCAGTTCCAAACGACTGACTGTCCTGGTACATGAAGAAAAGGTTGTTGCGATAACTACTACCAATAACAGAGTGCCAAGGCACGTCAGCAGAATTACGAACTTCCGAGATCGCATAAGCAACCATCCTTCTCCGTGCCCTCTGTGTTCTCGGTGGTTCCCCTTCGTGGCCCTTCGTGCTCTTTGTGTTCTTTGTGTTCTTTGTGTTTAACGTCTCACCTCGGCAACGGCGGCGGCACACTCCCAAACAACCCCGCCAACTCCCCCACCGTCTCCGCCGCAGCCCACCCGCTCATCCCCTGCTTCCACACCAAAGTCTGTCGCGTCAAACTCCCATCCCGCACCTTCCCCGCCAACGCACCCATATCAAACGGCCCCTGTTGCGCATTATTCACCGCGACATAAAACGCCACACTCGTCGGCAACGGCGGCGACGCAACCTCGCCACCCGCCGCCCCCGCAGCCATCGCATTCCGCATCTGATCCGCCATCGCACTCCCCGCCGCTATCCCCGCCCCCAGCCCGCTCATCCCGCTCGGATTCTTCGCCGCATCCCCGATCGCCTGGGCCGTCTGGTACTGCGTGTACTTGCTCATGTCCCCCAGCACGCCCATCTTCGTCCGCTGATCCAGCGCCTGCTCCACCTCCGGCGGCAACGAAATGTTCTCGATCAAAAAGCTCGTCAGCGACAACCCCAGCGCCAGCAAATCCGGCTTGATCACCTCCAGCGCCACCTTCGAAATCCTGTCGTAATTCCCCGCCAAATCCAGCACCGCAATCTTCGACTGCCCGATCGCATCCACAAACCGCGAGACAATCGTGTTCCGCAACTGGTTCGAAATCTCGAACGTCTCAAACATCGGATCAGTGACGACAAGCTGTTTCAAAAACGTCGCCGGATCCGCCACGTGAAACGCATACGACCCGAACGCCCGCACCCGCACCGGGCCGAATTCCGGATCGCGCATCATGATCGGATTCTGCGTCCCCCACTTCTGATCCGTCCACTGCCGCATTGAGAGGAAATACACCTCCGCCTTGAACGGCGACTCGAACCCGTACTTCCATCCCTTCAACGTCGACAGGATCGGCAGATTCTGCGTCGAAAGCGTGTACGTCCCCGCCTGCGTGAAAATATCCGAGAGCTGCCCCTCATTGACGAACAGCGCCGCCTGCCCTTCCCGCACCACCAGCTTCGCCCCCATCTTGATCTCGTTGTTCGCCCGCGGAAACCGATACGCAAGAATGTCATTCTGTGCCGGCTCATTCCATTCAATAATGTCAATGAACTGCCCGCGCAACACATTGAAGATCGACATGATTCTTTCTCCTCAATCCCCTCGCCCCTCCAGTTTAGCGAAGCTCCATCCCACGCAACACCGCGATATTACCCTCTCCAAACCGCAACAAACTTCCAAATTCCGAAGCGCCCCGCGATTCTAACCCAACTCCCCGCACGATTGGAACCCGTAGCGTAAGCGCCGGCCCAATAAGCTCGCGCCGCAAACGCAGCCTCCTCGCGCAAGCGATGCAAAGCCACTCGATAATCAATGCATCCCAGGACCACCCGCCGATTCCATCATGCCCCCCCCGAGGTGCGTAACAGAATCGGCGGCAGCCGTGGGGCCGTGCAGTGTCGAGGGCCTTTGCACCGCCTGCGCGAGGAGGTCGCCCTTTGGTTTCCGAGCGGGAGGGCCGGCGCTTACGCTACGGGTTCTATTGCCGCCGATTCTGTTACGCCCCTCCCTCCCGACGCTCCAGAATCCCCTTTGCTCTTCGACACCATCGGGTATGATGCCCAGGCGGATCACCAAGGCTATCACCGGAACCGGCTCGATGGACTGCACGTACCACTACTACCTCGACGGCCAGCGCGTGATCGAAGAGCATGACGGCTCCGACAACCTGCTCAAGCAGTACGTCTGGGGCCTCGGCTACGTCGATGAAGCCGTGCAGACGGCCA
>Ga0335069_10000940_pt1 | contig 46955 bp, 39 predicted proteins | sample Lox_Sample_11_FD_206714 | JGI IMG/M metagenome (GOLD analysis project Ga0335069, IMG submission 206714) | Soil microbial communities from Loxahatchee National Wildlife Refuge, Florida, United States - Lox_Sample_1.1 | ecosystem: Environmental > Terrestrial > Soil > Wetlands | place: USA... | reverse complement strand
CGGAAAAATTTTTTTCAGAGTCATCTTCCTGGTTTTTCAAATTATAACTGGTCCCTGAAGCAATGATACTAAATCGCCGGATTTCCATTCCCTCCGGATTCTCAAATTTACATCGCGTTTTTCTGTTTTGCAACATGGCTGACTTCCCGGTGTAAAAAGTGCTGTACGCGGTTGTTGTCCCGATCATCAAAATTGTATAATTTTATACCACCATTCTGACAAACCTTTTAATTAATTATATGAAAAAAGGACATTTCATTCCGGCATTGGCACTTTCACTGATTTTGTGCAATGGTTATGTTTCAGCGCAGAAGAACCCGATTACCAGTTCTGCTGAAAGACGGCTGGCGCTTGTCATCGGGAATGCCGGGTACCTGCATTCCCCGGCTCTTGCTAACCCGGTCAATGATGCAAGATCAATGAAGGATGCCCTCCAGTCGCTTGGATTCGATGTTTTTGAGTATGAAGACGTTAACCAATCGCAGATGAAAGAGGCCATCGATAAATTCGGGACAAGGCTGAAAAATTACTCCGTGGGGCTGTTTTTCTATTCGGGGCATGGCATCCAGTCTAAAGGGGCGAATTACCTGATTCCAGTCGATGCCAATATCCAGTCGGAACAGCAGATTGAATATGACTGTGTTCAGGCCGACAGGGTTCTGGGATTTATGGAGGCTGCCGGTTCAAAGGTAAACATAGTGATACTCGATGCCTGCCGTAACAACCCGTTTGAAAGAAGCTGGTCGAGAGCGGTAGAAGGAAGCGGACTTGCATTTATGAATGCTCCTACCGGATCACTTATTGCCTATTCGACTTCGCCCGGCAGGACCGCCTCAGACGGTTCAGGCTCAAATGGATTATATACGGCTGCCCTCCTAGAAAACCTGAAGACACCCGACGTAACAATCCTCCAGATGTTCCAGAACGTAAGGAGAAGCGTTTCTGATAAATCATACAAGCAGCAGATTCCCTGGGAATCCACCTCCCTTACCAACGACTTCTTTTTCGTGAACAAAGCTGCTATAATGAGCAAGACGGAATTTAAAATTACATGGCAGCATACCGATACAATGCGCTACAGGCTGCAGATAAATGAAGAGGATGTGAGCTCAAGGGTAGTCAGCGACTGGGCAGATGATGATCTGCTTGTCTGGGACCCGGTTTCAAATGTGACCTGCGTGCTTGAGAATTTTGTCAAGAAGCCGTATAATGTCAACCTCGACGCAAGGCTAGTAGGAAGCACAGCTGATGCCTACTGGCGCGCTAAAAACGGATTCTACTACCTGTACTATAAGGGAGAACAGGTTGCCGCCCGTACAAAGAACACCTTTGTCGGTAAGGATGTACTGGTTTATGATGTCAAGACAAACAATACTTACCTTCTGAAAGACTACAAAGCCAATTCGGACAATAAGATCAGGCCCGCAGAATTATTCGACAATGCCGACTATGCTTTCTGGAGGAAGCAGGATGACGGATCGTACTGGCTTTATGTGAAAGGTGACAACATTCAGGACAGGACAAACAGCGGCTATGTAGACAAGGACCTTGTCGTTTATGATACCACTTCCAATATTACTTATCTTTTCAAGGATTTTGACAATCCGGCAAATGTGATGAAGCTTTTACCGGCTTCCATCGTCAGCTACCAGGATAATACTTTCTGGCAGAAAAAGGAAAAGAATCTTTATTACCTCATAACCAAAGGCACGGCCATCCAGAATCACACTACGAATGAGCTCAAGGGTGACGACCTTTACGTTACAGACACCAAGACAGGAATTGTGTATATATTTCCAAACTGGACCACCGCCACTGACGGAGTCTTAAAGGTTGCCCTCAGGAACTGAGGGCAGCCCGCGTATTTCCTGTCGACTATTTTTTTGGCTCATCTGCATAAAGACCCTGCCTTGGCAGCAGGTGATCGAGATTTGCAAGGCCCCAGACAACAACGGCTGTCACAACAGCTGACTGTTTCTGGTATTCATCGATGCTCTTATTATAAGTATCCCTTTCGGTGTGCCAGATCTCGCCGTAATTGAAATCATAACCCTTTGTGTCTGCCTGGCCGAATCCAAGAACAGGAACACCGTTCATGGCAAAATATGCATGATCCGATCCACCGGCGCTTGTCGGTTTAGGCCTCGGTGGCTCGGTCCGTTTGGTGAGGGTGAAAGGAAAGTCGGGGTTTATGCTGTTCAGCGGTTCGCAAATCTTTGCAAAATCATCATACATTGCTTCGGGAACCGTAAGCGAATTAGTCACGAGGGGACCGCCGTCGCGGTTAAAATAGTTCGAAATCTTTCCCAGTTTCAATTTGTTTCTTTCCACCCAGCTTTTCGAGCCCCATAGCCCGAATTCCTCACCGGCCCAGAGGCATACAAGGATGGTCCTTTTAGGCTTGCCTCCGGCGGCCATAATAAGCCGGCCGGCTTCCATCGTGGGGGTCGCGCCGGAGCCGTCGTCGACACCGCCGGTAGCAACATCGTATGAATCGAGATGGCCTCCCATCATCACATACTCATCGGGGTACTTTGTACCACGTATAATTCCAATTACGTTACAGTATGGAACGGGCCCCGGCCTGAAGAAGTTCCTTATATCAAACTCGAGGAGGAAAAACCTCCTTTCCTTAGCCATCTGCTCGATTACCTTATACTGGTTTTCATCAAGCTTGATATCGGGAATTACAGGAAGGTTATCAAAAGTCATTTTCTCGAGGTTTTTCCTGTCGTACAGTGCCCTGATAGGTACGGGCGATGACTGGATGATGCCCAGAATTCCCGCCTCTTTCATCTGCTTGTAGAAGAGGGCCGGTTCCTCGTGGTAAGGAATCTCTTTCTTCTGCTCGGGCCCGGGATTTCTCCTGTTCTCCATCATGATATTCATGTTGAGCCGGCCTATTGAATCGTTCTCTGCAATTATTTTAGCCCTGACGGAGTCGCCTTTTGCGGACCAGTCAATTGGCCAGCCGCTATTTGTTCCTGAGATAAGAACCCAGGCACCTTTCAATGCACCTTTCATCCTGTCGAACTCTGCCTGTGTCTTAGGCTCGATCAGAACATGTCCCCGCTGGACGCCTTTTGTTCCGGATGTGTACGATGGTGTAGCAAAATGAAGCACCATGCCGTTTTCGCTTAACAGCCGGCCGAACCACGGCCCCCTGTTGAACCCTACCGGCAATGTCCCTACGGTATCCATCCTGACTTCCATTCCCCATTTTCTGAACTGTGACGCTGCCCAGTTGGATGCATTGGTATAAGCATCCGAGCCGATGAGCCTTCCGCCTATACGGTTCGTAAGTACGTCGAGGTGCTTCATTGCCTGGTTATCGGTCTGACCGATGGAAATGATAGCTTTTGTGATTTTGTCGCCCTGTGCGCTGAGGCTGCCAAAGCCTGAAAAAAATGCCAGGAATGCAAGTGAAAAAAGTATATTTTTCATCGATTTTGGGTATTACAATCTTGAAAGCTACAAATATTTCCATAACCGGAGCCGGGGTGAATTCCGGTTTTTCAGGGATTTTAAGTTTTTATAACTATTTCGTCGCCTTGATTTCCGGGGGAATGATTTTATACATTACAGGAGTTACAAGCCTCGCCAGCAAGGTAGAAGTTATCAGTCCGCCAACAATCACCCATGCAAGAGGCGAATAGAGCGCCGACCTGCTCAGGGCAATAGGCAGAAGCCCCCCGATTGCAGTAAAGGTGGTGAGAAGGACCGGCAGAAACCTGATCTCACCTGCCCTTATCACAGCCTCATCGAGCGGTGTCCCGCGCTCGCGCAGCTGGTTTGTGAAATCGACCAGCAGGATTGAGTTTTTTATTTCAATTCCAATCAGTGCCACAAAACCGATCGCTGCTGCAAATGAAAGTGTATAACCAGTAAAATAGAGCATAAGCAATCCTCCGATTACGCCTAAAGGAATAACTGACAAAACGATAAGGGTACTTTTAAATGTCCTGAACTCGAGAATAAGAATTGCAAAGATGCCGAAGATTGCTATCAGGATTGCCGACCCGATTCCCTCGAAGCTTTCCCTCCTGCTCTCGATCTCCCCCGCGGGAATCAGCCTGAAATTTTCAGGGAGCCTCAACTCTTCCACTTTCCTCAGTATTTTCTTGGTCACTTTATCGGTATTATACCCGGTAATGACAGATGAGGAGACTGTCATCGATCTTTCGTTATTATAGTGCTGGATGAGTGTGGGTGAATTTGAGAACTCTATCCTGGCAAGCTGCGACAGGGGCACCTGAGCACCGGAAAGTGATGATATGTAAATTCTGTCGAGTATCCGAAGGTTATCCTCTTTTTCTTCAGGCACCCTTACATCTATTGAGTAGTCATTCCCTGCATTGTCGCGGAATTTGCTTACGACTATACCGGCAAGCGCAAGCCTGATTGTCCGATCAATTTCAACAACGGGTATGCCAAGCATCCCTGCCTTATCGCGGTTCACAACAATTTTTAAATCGGTCAGTGACTGGCTAAGCGGATTTTTTATGTCGCGTGTCCCTTCTGTTTTCCTGAATATGTCTTCAATTCTGCCAGTATAAAACTTTATAGAATCGAGGTTGTCACCAACCACCCTCAGGGCTATAGGGGCATCAATAGGCTGGCCGTTTTCAAATTCATTTACATAAATCCTTGCATTTACATAGCCCGAAAGCGAATCGCGGAGATGGTCAATAAAGTCTCCGAGATGATCCATGATCTCCGGCTTTACTTCAACCAGCACCTCACCATAGGTCGACAGCTCGCTTCTCTGGAACTTGTTATAGAAGATCATCGGGTTCCCTTTACCGACATTTGCCATATAATATTTAATTCCAGGTGTTTTTGCCAGTTTCCCTTCAACATATTTCACAGCTTTATCGGTTTCGTGTATGTTGCTGCCCCTGGGAGTCTCGACAATTACAGTGAACTGAGGCAGACCGGCTTTGGGGAAGAGACTGAATCCTATATACCTTATCAGGAACAATGATGCGATGAAGAAAGCGGCTGCAACCGCCACTGTCTTGACAGGATTAGCAAGCGACCAGTGCAGCGCCCTTCCATATGTAAAGTCAATTGCTTTTTGGAGGCCCCTCAGTACAATATTACCCCTGGGATCAACATTACCACGGAATAGCTTGCTTGCAATAAACGGGATAATGGTGAGTGCCACAAAGAGTGAACCGATTACGATGAAAGTCACTGACGTGGGAAGTGATCTCATATATTTCCCAGCCGTTCCCGGGAGGAACATCAGCGGGAGGAAAGCAAGTATAAGAGTTGCCGTACAACCCGTCACCGCAAGTCCTATCTGCCTTGTTGCCCTGATAGCCGCATCCTCTGGCTTTGTACCCTCCCGCACCCATCTCGAGATATTTTCAACAACCACTATTGAATCATCCACAAGAAGACCCAGCGAGATGACTGCTCCGACTATGGTAAGCTGGTTTATGCTGAACCCGACCAGGTAGAGCCCGGTCAGTCCGATCAATATGGAAAGCGGGATGGATATCATCACAATCCCTGAAGCCCTGAATCCGAGAGGCAACAGGGTAATCAGCACAAGAAGGAAGGCGAACAGAAAATCTTTTTCGAGCCGTCCAAGCTTGTTCTTCACATTTTGTGCCTGGTCAAAGCCTCTCTCAATCCTTATACCCGAGGGTAATCTCTTTTCAAAGGAATCATAGACCCCGTAGATGCTGTTTTTTACATCGTGGATATTTTGCTGCGATTTCATATTGGCGATCAGGAACACCGCCTTTTCACCATTGTACCTTCCATAGTATTTAAGCTCAGCATCACGCCAGCTTACATCGGCAATATCTTTTAGGTAAACGACCTGTCCCGACGATGAATTGACGATCGTTCTTCTAACATCCTCAATGTCGGAATAGCTGCCGCTGGTTTTGATATTAAATTTCTTCGATCCGAGTTCTATGCTCCCTCCCGGGATATTGGCATTATCGCTCTGGATCGCTCCCATCACCTGCGATAATGTGATATGATACATCGACATCTTTGGAATATCGACCGATATCCTCAATTCCTGATCAGGATAGGCAAGGGCATCGGCTTTTCTCACTCCCGGTAATGAAGAAATCTGATCCTTTAGCTCCTTTGCATATTTCCTTAATTCAGAATAATCAGCCCTTTCACCGACAAGTGCACTCTGGATGATGTTAGTGTTGCCTGCCTGGATCTTAAGTGTTTCCAGGCTATAAAGATCCTGAGGCAGGTCCTGCCTTATCGAGTTGATCTGCCTGAGTATCTCGTCATACTTCTTATCGGGATCGGTGTTTGCAGTAAACTCGACGACGATCATGGCAACACCATCCTTGATCTCGGTCTTTATCCTGGCAATATCCTCAAGCTCCTTGAGGCTTTTTTCAATCTTGTCGGCAACCAGCTGCTCGATGTCGATCGGTGATGCACCTGGATAGATGGCTATCACCGGGAATATCGAAATCGGGAATTCAGGGTCTTCCGACTGTGGTATCCTTATGAAAGAATAGACTCCCAGTGCGATAAGCAGGAGAAAGACCACTACCGTGAACTGGTAATTCTTTACCGATAACTCAGATATCTTCATTTCAAACTCCGGTTATTTGTTATGACTTACGTTATTAACGACTTTCACCTTTTCCCCTTCGCGGAGGTAAGCGGCTCCCTCGGTGACGATGCTCTTAACATCTTCAGGTAACCCGCTTATCGCGGTCCTGTCGCCCGAAACCGCAACGATCTTCACTTTTATTTTCCTTGCCTTAAGCGAATCGGAGACAGCAAACAGGTACGCTGTCTGCCCGTCCGCTTCGATCAGCGAACCAACAGGCACAAGAATATAGGACTCTTTTTTTGTCGGGAATATCTCCACTTTTGCTACAAACCCCGTGGCAAACCTGTATCCGTTGTCAGATATTGTCAGCTCGGCGTCGCAGGTTCCGGTCTGCTGGTTTGCCATCTCCCCTACCAGGTCGACCTGTGCCGGGAAATTAACCGATGGCCATGCATCAAATGCGATACTGGCCGAATCACCTGTATTTATCCTTACTATGTCCCTGTCTGCCAGGCCTGTCTTCACCTTCCAGCTTTTCCCGGATGTTCCGAAGAGGAACACCGGGTAACCCTGTGTAACCATCTCGTTCTCCCTTACCAGCTGTTTCAGGATGATCCCGTTTGACGGGGCGGTGATTGTTGAATGTGAGAGGTTGAAATTTGCAATTTCAAGGTTGGATCGTGCCATGCTCAGGGCAGTCGTTGAATTCTGCATTTGCTCGAGGGTTGCCACGCTGTCGGAGAACAGATTCCTCACCCTGTCATTGTCCCGTTGTGCCTTGTCAAAGGCACTGGAAGCCAGGCTGACCTGCGAGTTTATTTCCGAAAGATTCAGCGATGCAAGCAGTTGTCCAGCCTTCACCTTGTCGCCCTCACGTACCGGAATTCTTGAAACAATTCCACCTGTTTTAAAAGAGAGCCTCTTTTCCTCGCTCGACAGGAGGATTCCGCTTGAATGAACCGGTAATGTAACAAATTCAGGAGACACCTGCGTAACCCTCACGGGGGTGAGATCAGGGGTGGTGACCTTAACCTGCCGGCTCCGGCAGCCCCCTGAAAGAAGAATTATTATTGCAATACTTAAAACCTTGAGTTTCATCTTTTTCCTGTTTAATATTTGTTTACCGCTGTGACTTTTTCAAACTCCGCAAAGCTGGAGAGGTACCTGCACTTCGAGATTATGAGACTCTCCTCCGCACGGGTGAGGGTTGACCTTGCATCGAGGTACTCGAGCAACGAAGCCTGACCCTGGTCATATCTTTTTGCTGTCAGCCTGAAGGCTTCCCTGGCATTGGCAAGGGTCGATTCGGCAGCCGCTATTCCCTTCTCGGAGGTCTTCATTTCGTTCATTGTATTCAAAACCTGCAGTCCAATCTGCTTCTTCGCCTCCTCGAGCTCTGATTCGACAATCTCCCTGTCAATCCTGGCCTGCCGGATTTTGGACCTGTTTTCAAATCCCTTGAAGAGATTCCACTTCAGTATTGCCGAGGCCTGTGCATATTCTGCCTCCCGGTTGAATTCATAAGTTTCCCCCTGGTAGCCGTAATCGATTGCCAGGAACATATCGGGAAGAACACCCGACTGGTTTCTTTTCACATTCAGGTCGGCTATTGTTCCATACTGCCCGAGCTTTTTTATCTCCTCCCTGTTTGCAAGTGCAGTGGCGGTGTAATCGCCTGTATAATCTGAAAGCCTGGGGAACGTGACAGGCGGTTTGATAATTACAGAATCGGTCAGTGGCCTGTTCAGCAGGAAATTGAAATAGGCGGCCGCTACGACTTTCTGTTTCTCTGCTTCCTGCAGATCCTGGTCAAACTTCCCAAGTTCAGCCTCGGAACGATATAGCACATCGCGGGTCACCTTGTCATTTTCCACAAGCCTGCGATTGACCCTGACATTTTCTGAAAGAACCTTCCTGGTCTCCTGAAGCATTGAATAAATACCGTCAGCCATCGAAAGGTTATAGTAAGCTTTCTTAATCTCCGAAACCAGTTCCCGCCTGTACTGGTTGACATCAGCTTGTCCGTAACCAGTCATCTCCTTCTTTATCTTCGAGTTATAATATATATCGGTATTGAAGACCGGCTGAATAAGCCTGAGCTTAGTCTCATGTTCATGCGGCCTGAGAAACCTGATCTGCTGATTTTCAATTGCAGGAAAATTGTGAGAAGAGGTAAGGGCATTCAGAGTAGAGTAAACCGGGTTAAGCAGATCCCCAACTGGAAGGTTAATGACCCTGCCCCCGTCAGATACAGTGTATCGTGCGTTGAAACTCAGGTCGGGATAGAAGAGCGCCCGGGCTTCCCTCAGGGCTTCAATACTGAGCCTGTATTCAGATTCCTTTTGCTTCAGAGCAAGGTTATTTGTGAGGCCCGATTTTATGTATTCATCAAGGATATCCTGCCCCCTGATGCCTGCCGGTACCAGTACCAGAATTATAAACAGGATGGATTTCATGTCCCTTGTTTTCATGATTGTCTCACTCTTTGTTCAAGATTGCCCGAGATATCGTCAAAAAGCCTCCTGACGAGTTGCCTGTCTTCTTTTTTTGCACTCATGTACAATGGTTCGGCAAAGGCAAAAATCTCTTTCTGATGTTTCCCAAGACCCCTGTAAACCACCCGTCCCTTCCTGGAAAGCATAAGGTTGAACTCTTTCAGGTTATGGGAATTTGACTTAATTATCAAACCTTTAACCACCAGCTTCCTGATCGTCTGGCTTATTGCACCCCTGGTAACTCCCATTATCTCGGCAAGAGTCGTCATATTTACCTTTTCATTCTTTCCGACGGTGGCAATAGTATGGACCTCGGTCAGATAGAGAAGGTCGCCGGAACCATAATCTTTAGGTTTGCGGCCAAGAACCGCGTACAGGTTCAGGATCTTAAGGAACTGGTCGATAAGATATTGAAGTTCATTTTCCATAAAGATATTGTTTAGATACTAAACAAATATAATAATTGTATAGATACTAAACAAAAAAGTTGCAGTTTATTTACATTACCGACTGAAGGAAGATTGCTTCGCTTTGCCCGCAGTGACGTGTTAATTAACAGTCATGCGGGTCGTGAAGTGACGAAGCGAGCAACCTTAACAATCGCGAATGATCACCCGGAGGGGGTGAAGCAGCTGCACCTTTACTTAAGTCGCACGCTGACTCTTACCGGGTTATGATCGGTATTGGCGAAACCGAGATCAACGCAGTTAACTGAAATTGACCTGATATTTGGTGAAAGGAGGAAAAAATCTATAACGGTAGTGGTTGTTGTTGCGGGATCGTAGGCAGCAATGACACTACGGTTCGAGGGTGTTTTGTTATCAAATAGCCAATGCCAGTCGGGCGGGAGGTAGTCTGCGGGGATCACCATTTGCGTAGTGTTCACCTGGTATTTGGCGAATTCGGGGGTAAAAAGCGGAGGACACTGGTTCCAGTCACCACCTGCAATGATATAATTGCCCTTTTCATATTCCGCAAGGAGGAATTTTTTCAGGTACTCCATCTGCGCCTTCCTGATTTGTCCCGGGTCAAATGCTTCGTTATGCGTGTTTATAAGCACGAGCTCCTTCCCGTTTCTGACCGGGTACCTGCTAACCATAAAGCACCTGTCGAGCATGAAGAGCTGTTTCGGGAAGCCATATTCCCCGGGGAACGAGTACCTGACGACTGATGACGGCAGGTAGCGGCTTAATGTTGCAATACCGGAATTGACACTTCCCATAGGTGAGGAAAAGGGTACCGGAACAAAAAATACCTTATAGTTTGTTGCAAAGGTGCTTGAAGCATATTTTTCGTGGGCGGTAATGGTTGCATATTCATCTAGTTTGTAGCTTCTCCGGCTCTTCCTGTCGACCTCCTGGAGCAGGATAAAATCGATGGAGTCGTTTTTCTTCAGAAACTCCATAATGCCGGCCAGGTTCTTCAGGCACTGCAGCTTAGGAGTGAAAACCTTTTTTCCCCCGTCGTAAAAGAAATCCATTTTGCTGTCGAGCCCTGCATAGCCGAGATTCCAAGTCAGGAGTGTCAGAGTTGCTGAATCGCCTAGCTGGCCAACGTTCTCGTTAGCTTCAACCGGTGTTTTTTCCCTGGGTCTGTAATCGGTAATTTCTGCATAAACAATTATCACGGCAAGTATTGCTACTACTGCGAGAACAGCTATGACAATTGCTTTCAGGATTTTTGCTAATATTTTCATGATCAAAAGTATTACCCACTGTAAATATAGATCAAAAAGAGTAATTGCCTGCCTTTCACCGGATCATATCCTGTGTCCTCAACACCCAGAAACGGTTAAAACTGTCAACCGGATCCAGGCAGAGATATACACCTGTTCCGTATTCCCTTGCATTTGGGTCGGTGATTCCGCCGATCCTTTTCACCTTCCTGAAGAAGGTTTTTACATCGTTGCCCGGTTCCCTGTTATTTATGTAAACCATCGATTTAATATCAGGATCAAATGTATGCGGAAACCAGTACCTGAAGCTTTCGCTGAAACAGACGGCCTCCGGGAGCCCGTATTTTTTTCCTATCACGGTTACGGCTCCTGCCTGCCCGTAATTTTCACAGTATATAAAAGCTGACTTTTTATCATCAATCATTTTCCAGGCACTGTCTGCAACTTCCGCCAGCTGTCCCCAGCCTATCATGTCGGCATAATCCTGCGGCAGTGAATGGATCGAGTTATCCTCAAATCTTCGCCCCATCTCTATCCCGTAGTTTTTTTCAAGCATATTGAAGTACTTTACCATCCCGTCGCTTTTCATGACAGGCAAACCGAGAGGAAGAAATGGCAAAGATGCCACCACAAGTAAAAGAGGGAAGAACCACCTGGTCCAGGCTTTTCTGATCTGCCCTTCATAGCTGACAGCGCCGGCAGCAAAAAGAAAGGGATACAACCCTATAGTATAATAGCTTTTCCCCCTAAGCAGCATAAGTGTTACAATCACGAACAGTACCAAAAAACCGAAGAACCGGTAAGATGCAGCTTTCCGGTTTACCAGAATATAGATTATTCCTGCAACAGCAAGTACGGATGATACAGAACACATGAAAAACTGTTCGAGGAAAAATACCAGCCTGTTGACATGAACCAGCTGCGTCCTGTTCAGCTCGGACATATGGTTTATGACCGGCAGGCCCATTCTGACCTGCCAGATGATGTTAGGCAGGAATATCAGGAATCCGCACAGGATACCTGCCCAGAACCATTTACTGGCAAAGATTTTACGGTACCTGGTGAATGGAATTATAACAAGCAAACCTGCAAACATCACCCCTACAAGGTATTTATTCAGGAGGGCCATTCCCGCGACTATTCCAAATGAGAGCAGGTACCTGTCATCGGATGAATTGACATACTTTAACAATACGTACAGGCAGAGGGTCCAGAAGAACACATCGTAGAACACCGGCTGGAACATGCAGAATGTGCGGAGGCCGAAGCCTGAAATTCCCATACCGACTGCTGAAAGGATCATTGCGTACCTCGATCCTCCCAGTTCCTTTGCGATCCTCGCGCTGAGAAAGGTCATTATACCGCTGAAAAGGGCCGGAACCAGCCTCACGGCATATACCGAATATCCGAACACGATCTGGACCACTCTTGCCGTGAGTCCTATAAGCGGGGGAACGGTGGCATATCCCGCAGCCGGGTGGGCCCCGAGAGAGAAATAGAGCAGTTCATCGCGGTGATATTCAAAGTTGCCTGCCACGGCCATATGAATGATTACATTAAAAAATGCTATCAGCAGAATTGGCCAGTCAGAGATAAGCCTGTCGGGAAGTTTTTTAATCACTTTAATCGGGAAAATTAAGTATGAAGTTAAGGTTTTTCTTATCACGAAATCATCCTTGCCGCCTGTGAGGGTGCCATTACTGCGGCAGGATCGGTCTTCAGTATCTTTGTCAGGAGTTCATAAATCACCGGGTTGTATTCTTTCAGGGCAGCAGGACGTTCAAAGAAATTCTCCACAGCCACGGCAAAAAATTCGTCCAAATTGGTAAGGCAGTATTCCCTGAAAAAAGAGGTTCCCTTTTTTGAATTGAGAATTTTCAAAGTCTCGTTTTTCGCCTCTCCCTCGAATTTTTTCATGATCCCGCGGTCCCAGAAATCATACTCTTCATTTTCAACGATATTGATCAGCCTGAGGGCGTGAGCCATTTCATGATAACCCAGGTTCTGACCGTCGTTGGGATAGCGGAACCCATCGAGGAAACTGTTCCACGACAGTACAATAAGTCCCCTCACATTTACCTCTCCCTTATGATATTTATGGGTAATTGATGAATAGTAATTATCGGGATAAATCAGGATTCTCCAGAAGTGCCTGAAATAAACATCAGGGTAGCCATAGGTCATCTGGACGGCACAGGCAGCTATCATAGCCTTCATTTCGGCGGTGATCTCTTTCAGCCCTCCCCTGGGTATGAATTGCTTTATGTCGATGAATTTCTGAACCCGTCTCTCGAACTTTCCCTTCTCTTTCTGGTCAAGCGAGTTATAAAATGGGAAATTCCTGGAAAGGAACGGCCTGTATTTCTTCTCGAGATTCCTCAGGAAAAGATACTTTTTTAGATGACGCTTGACCATAGGGGTCTCGAGATCAATAATAGCCCTGTAAATAAAGACGGGGATCATCAGAAGAAAGATGATAAGTTCCAGGGAATCTTTATTCGCGCTCAAAATGACCATTGCTGTAAATTCAGGGATCACATCTGCAGATCTCAGAATCATATAAAGTTAAATAAATTTACTTAACGTAATAGCTGCCCTGTATGCTGATTATAAATGCCGACTCACCAGCAATTCTCAAGTCCGATCATAACTCCGATTATATTTGACCTTCATGTAAAGCAATGTATGAGATACCTGACTGGCAACCAGGCAGGTGTAAAGATGCAATGTTTATCCTTAAAACAGCAAGATGAACAATTGGCATGAATAATTGTCAAACAAGTAAAAAACAGAGTAAGAATTTATTTAGTTTTGCTCCGTGAAGTTCAGAAAAGCAATAATACCCTTCCTGGCAGCTTTTGCTACCGTGGTTTTTCTTGCAGGCAGCGGCGATGTAACTGTGGTAATACATAGTTGCAACATGATCAAAACCACAAAGGTTAGTACAGTCTCAGTCTTAAATCCGGTTGCGCCGGCTTCATCATGCTGCAAAATGTCAGAAAATGAGAATGATAGCAGGGAAATATCTTTTTCCACAAATTGTTGCGACTACAGCAACCACCATTTCAGGCTTCCCAATTATGTCGGTGTACAGAAACAAATAATCGCCTTAATCACCACAGAATTGTATTTTAAGGATTACATTATAAATTTCCCAGCATACATTTGGTATAACCTCCCGGCAGAAACTTTCGACAAGCACGGGGGACGGTTCATGCTGAACCTCAATTGCCAGATCCTGTCCTGAATCTCATCCTTATTTTATCTCCGTCCCGGAGAGTATTCAATATTGTTTTAAATAATCATAGAGGATGAAAATCAATATATTTTTGTTATTGCTGTTCATGCTGTTCGCAAGGTCAGCAATGGGGCAGGGAAAGATTGAGGGGCATGTATATGACGGCTCCGACAAGGATAAGCTCGGATTGCCCGGGGCAAACGTCTACTGGGCAGGAACAACAACAGGAACATCAACGAACACCGCAGGCTATTTTACCCTTAAGAGGGTAAGGCAGACCGATAAGCTCGTAATAACTTTTATCGGCTACAAACCCGATACGGTTACCGTAGGTAAAAAGGATGAATGGATCAATCATGGGCTCAGCGAAGAGAACCGGCTCCGGGAAGTTGTTGTTTCGGGAAAGGCCCCCGGCTCACACCTGAACAAGCTGGATCCGATCCTGACGACCAGCATTACCGGTGCAGAGCTCAGGAAAGCAGCCTGCTGTAACCTGTCAGAGAGCTTTGAAACCAACGCCTCCGTAGATGTGAATTACACCGATGCGGCAACAGGAGCCAGGCAGATCCAGCTCCTGGGCCTGGCAGGAATATACACCCAGATACTTACGGAAAACATTCCGTCGATGTTTGGCCTGGCTACTGCCTACGGACTTAGCTTTATCCCGGGTCCCTGGATGGAATCGATCCAGGTATCGAAAGGAACCTCTTCGGTGAGAAACGGCTACGAATCAATAGCGGGACAGCTAAATATCGAATACAAGAAACCCGCGACGAGCGAAAAGGTGTACCTGAACGGGTTTGTAAACGATGCCGGCAGGAAGGAAATGAATGCAAACTGTTCTCTTTTGCTCAGCAAGGATCTGAGCACGATGGTGATGGCACACGCGGAACTTCATAATGGCGGTCAAGACCATAACCACGATGGATTCAGGGACGAGCCCGATGTGAAACAATATCATTTCATCAACAGGTGGGATTACCTGCCATCAAAGGGAAATATCAGGCTCGGGATCGACTACCTCGAGGAGCAACGCGCGGGAGGACAGCTGAGCTATTCACCGGGCGCAAAGGACACCTGGTCGGACGGCTTTGGTATCCTGATAAATACCAAACGTTTTAATGCCTTCTCAAAGACCGGTCTCATGTTCCTCAAGGACCGGAGCATGTCGATAGGCTGGATCAACAGCTATACCTGGCATTCACAAAATTCATTTTTTGGAAAAAGGGAATATGACGGCACGCAGAATTCCTATTATTCAAATTTGCTTTACCAGTGGGTTCCGTCACCCGGTAAAAGTACAATTGATGCCGGCCTCAGCTATAAATACGATAACTACAGGGAGACCCTTGATTCAACCCTTTTCCTGAAAAAAGAAGTTGTTCCCGGTGCATTTGTTCAGTACAGCTATACCGACACTGCAAGGGTAACGCTCGTGGCCGGGATAAGGAGCGATTTTCACAATATTTACGGTACTCTCATTACACCAAGGGTGCATCTCAGGTATGCTCTTACACCACGGGTAACCTTTAGGGCCTCTGCGGGCAAGGGATTCCGCTCGGGAAACATTCTGGCCGAAAACAGCTACCTGCTTGCCAGCTCGAGGCAGATGATCATTTCCGGTGATCTCAGGATTGAAGAGGCAAACAACTATGGAGCAAGTATTGCAGCCAGGATACCTGTAGCAGGTAAGGAGATAAAAGTAACAGGGGAATATTTCCGTACCTGGTTCATTAACCAGATCATTGCCGATCTCGACGCGGATGTTCACCAGGTTAGGTTTTACAACCTCACAGGCAGGTCTTTTTCACATATTTACCAGGTCGAGATGTCGGCACAGCCAGTGGATGGGCTCGACCTTCTTGCAGCATGGAGGTGGAATGATGTGAAAATGACCACCGCGGGTGTTCTTCAGGAGAAGCCTCTCATAGGAAAGTACAAAGGGCTGTTCACGGCGTCCTATCTCTCACGGCTAAGGAAGTGGCAATACGATTATACATTCCAGCTAAACGGACCGGGAAGGGTGCCCTCAACCGCTTCCAATCCTTTACAGTACAGGAGGGACAATACCTTTGGCTCATTTGTAATCATGAACACCCAGGTATCAAGGTACTTTAAAAAATTCCAGCTGTACGCCGGGGTGGAGAACCTTCTCAACTTTACCCAGAAGTCCCCGGTAATTTCTGCAGAGGACCCGTTCAGCAACTATTTCGACTCTGGCCTGATTTGGGGACCTGTAATAGGCAGGAAGATTTACGGGGGGGTAAGATTTATTATTAACAGGGATAAAAAATAATAAACAAATAATCAAATATGAAAAGCTTAAAAAATTTTCTCGCTGCCACACTTCTTGTGCTTGCAACTGTTGCGGCTTCAGCCCAGGACAAGAGTAAAAACACCGATACTGTCACCTTTCAGACCTCTATCGACTGCCAGAACTGTGTCAACAATATAATGACCAACCTGCCAAGGGAAAAAGGTGTCAGGGACGTGAAATGCAACCTGAAGACCAAAGAAGTTACAGTCAGGTACCAGAAGGATAAGACTTCAGAAGAAACACTTAAGAGAGATATTGAAAAGCTTGGCTATACTGCAAAGCCGGCCGAAAAGAAAGACTCTCTGTCAAAAAAGAAATGATTCAACATCATCCTGTGACCAAGTGTAATCAGTGGCTGAAACACCTGCAATGTGGTACACGGATTTATTCCTGAAGTCCTGAAAGCTTCCTGATAACAACCGAGGCACAGGCGATACCGAATGCTGCCGGCATATAGGAAATTGTGCCGACTACAGATTTCTTATTCTGCTCACCCTCAGTCTCGAGGATCTTATCCTTATCCACAACCTCGGGGGAATAAACGGCACTGAAGCCGTCGTGAATGCCGAGCCGGTGCAGCCGCTTTCTCAATATCCTGGCAAGGGTGCAGTCGGTGGTCCGTGAGATATCTGAGATCCTGACAGCCGTCGGATCAAACTTCCCCCCTGCTCCCATAGAGCTTACCAGGTTATATTTCATCTTCAGACTGTGGTATATCAGGAACACCTTCGGGGAAAGAGTATCTATGGCATCTACCACAAAATCAAACCCGTTTTCGAGTATCCCGATCATCCTGTCATCTTTGATATATTCAGGTATGATCTCCACAACCAGAGCAGGGTTTATATCGAGAAGCCTTTCCCTCATCACCTCGGCTTTCTTCCTGCCCTCAGTACTAACAAGCGCCGGAAGTTGCCTGTTCCGGTTCGACGGGTGAACCGTGTCTCCATCAACGATTGTCATCCTGCCGATACCGGCCCTGCATATCATCTCTGCGGCATAGGCACCTACGCCGCCAAGACCAACAATAAGCACTTTAGATGCCTTAAGTCTGGCCAGTGCATCACTTCCCAGGCAAAGTTCAGTCCGCGAAAGCCATTCTTCCATGATCAATGTCTGCTGTTATCCGAACAAACCGGTATAGTTGTTATAAATCTGTCTTTTAAGATCGTTAAGGTCAATACCCAGGTCGCTGGAAACCTTCGTGTAAATCTCCCCAATATCCGCCCCACTGCCATCCGTTTCGAGGAAGATCCTGTCTGCAGGCAGGCTTTTAACCAGTGCTGAAGATTCGGGCCTGATAATAAAATCGAACCAGAAGGAAATATACATTCCCCTTGATACAACCTGCCTGGCAAGCTCAGGTTTCCCCCTGAAGCCATGGATAATCCACGGCACAACAGGTCTTGTGTCCCTGTGCATTTCAAGAAGGTCATCCCATGCCCTGACGCAATGAATGAACAGAGGCTTGCCGGCCTCCTCCGATATTCTTACCTGCTCTTCAAAGGCCTTTCCCTGGAAGTCCCTTCCCGGACCTTTAAGCCTGTCAAAGCCAGATTCACCTATGGCAATTACATTATCGTGAGCCGAGAACAGCTTTACAAGGCTGATATCCTCCTCGTATGTAAGGTTATCAAGATGCCAGGGATGAATCCCGAAACTGTAAGTGATTCCTTTCCGGCTATCAGGGATTCTCTTTTCATGGGCCATCAGGTTCTCCACGCAGAAATGCCCCTGCGAAATTATGCTTCCATGGTTATGGATATCAATGAAATCGCCCGGAGAAGGATGGTTCATGACAGGCTATTTTCCGAGGATGGATATCCCCCTGTCGATCCTTTCGATCGTCTTTTCCCTGCCGAGCCAGCAGATTATGTCGAATATATGTGGCCCCCTTGATGCACCTACGACCACAAGCCTCAACGCATTCATTATTGAGCCTGTATTATATCCCTTTGAGGCGATCCAGTTTTTCACCTCCGCCTCGGTTATTGCCGGCGTAAAATCCTTAATCCCGTCCAGGACGGCCCTGAGCTCTGCGAGCTGTGCAGGGGTTTCCTCCTTCCACCTTTTCCTGATAACTTCCTCATCAAACTTTTCGGGTGCAATGAAAAAGAAATCGGTTTCGGTCCAGAGATCTTTCACGAAGCTGATTCTTTCCTTTACCATTTTCACCAGCTCTTCCAGCTCGGGAAGGTCATAATGAAATCCCCTTGACCGAAGCTCTTCCCTGAACTGCATCGCCAGTTCGGTATCAGAATGCCGGACAAGGTACTGGTGGTTGAACCACTTTGCCTTTTCAGGATCAAATCGTGAACCTGCCTTATGCACCCTGTCTATTGAAAACGCATTCACCAGCTCCTGCAATGAGAACAGCTCCTGCTCCGTGCCGGGGTTCCACCCCAGGAGGGCAAGCATATTGATAAACGCTTCAGGATAATAACCATCCTCTTTGTAACCTCTTGCCGTTTCACCGTATGGCCAGTATAGTGGGAAAACGGGGAATCCCATCTTGTCGCCGTCACGTTTGCTGAGCTTCCCTTTACCATCGGGCTTAAGAAGCAGTGGAAGATGAGCAAACTCCGGGGCGTTCCATCCGAAAGACCTGTAAAGCATAAAATGAAGCGGGAGGGAAGGGAGCCACTCTTCACCCCTGATAACATGTGTAATCTCCATGAGATGATCATCCACGATATTTGCCAGGTGATAGGTAGGCATTCCGTCGGCTTTGAAAAGAACCTTATCATCGAGTGTTGAAGAGTTCACCACAATATGCCCGCGGATCAGGTCATCGCAATGGATGTCTTCATTCACCGGCATCCTGTACCTGATAACGTGGGATTCCCCCCTTGAGATTCTTTCTTTCCAGTCTTCTTCGGGAAGAGACAACGAGTTGACAAGATTATTTCTGGAGCCCCCGTTATAGATGAAAGTATCCCCTCTTTTTTCATATGAAGTCCTGAGCTGCTCAAGATCCGCGGGCGTGTCGAAAGCATAGTATGCATCTCCCTTGCTTACAAGCTCTTCCGCATATTTCCTGTAAATCTCCTTCCTGTCGCTCTGACGGTAAGGACCGTGAGGCCCATCCTCCCTGATTCCTTCATCAACCTTTATGCCGCACCATTCGAGCGAGTCCATTATGTAATCCTCAGCTCCTTCCACATAGCGGACCTGGTCGGTATCCTCTATCCTCAGGATGAAAGTCCCGCCATGCTTACGGGCAAAAAGGTAATTATAAAGCGCGGTCCTGACGCCGCCTATGTGCAAGGGGCCTGTCGGACTGGGTGCAAACCTTACTCTGACCATAAAATATCTCCTTTTTCTGCCCCCTTATTATTTCCCCCGGGGGGGCAATAATAAATCCTTCCCCCCCGGGGGAAGGTCAACCCCGACCGAAGTGCCGGAAGTTGGGAAGGGGGTCGATTAAACCTGCTAAACTTACCAGTGGCAAAGATAAGCAAAGGCCATCAGATAATCCAACCCCGACAAAAGTCACGTTTTGAACCGTGGAAATATGTTATTTTTGAAGTCTGAAGTCGGGGGTCCGAAGTTGAGGCTTTAGCCAGGTTCCTGCCCTGCGGGAACCGAAAACCAAACAAAAACTTCCGGCTACCGTTTTCGGTCTTAAAAAATTACAGTCATGAAAAAGATGAAAGCTCTCGTGAAAGCGCGTCCCGAAAAAGGTCTCTGGATGCAGGAAATGCCTGTTCCTGAGCCCGGGCTGAACGATGTCATTATAAAAGTAAAGAAATCGGCAATATGCGGTACGGACCTTCACATTTACGAGTGGGATGCCTGGTCGCAGAGGACGATTAAAACGCCTATGATAATCGGGCATGAGTATATGGGTCATATTTTCAGCATGGGAGCCGGTGTAACCAATCTCAAGGTCGGCGACAGGGTGACCGGTGAGGGCCACCTCGCCTGCGGTCATTGCCGGAACTGCAGGAGGGGAAAGGAACATGTCTGTGAAAATACCATAGGAATCGGGGTCAATATCGACGGCTCCTTTGCCGAGTATGTAAGGGTTCCCGCCAGTAATGTCATTCCACTCGACCACAGGATCCCCGACGAATGGGCCGCGATAATGGATCCTTTCGGAAATGCCACACATACGGCACTTTCATTCCCTCTCCTGGGGGAGGACGTTCTGGTTACCGGGTCGGGCCTGATAGGAAGCATGGCCGTTGCGATCGCAAAATATGCCGGGGCAAGGTTCATTGTCGCCAGCGACCTGAGCGACTACAGGCTGGAGATAGCCAGGAAGATGGGTGCAACACTGACAGTCAACCCGGCAAAGGGAGAAAAAATTGCCGACGCCGTCCATAAGCTGGGAATGCGCGGATTCGACGTGGGGCTTGAAATGTCGGGATCCCCGAAGGCATTTATCGAAATGATCGACAGCATGTATAACGGATCGAACATCGCGTTGCTCGGTATTTTGCCGTCAAATTTCGAGGTGCCATGGAGCGACATTATCTTCAGGGCCATCACTCTTAAAGGTATATATGGTCGTGAAATGTGGGAGACCTGGTATAAAATGGAGATGATGATAATAGGCGGCATTGACCTTAACCCGGTAATTACACACCGTTTTCATATCGATGATTTCCAGAAGGGATTCGATGCAATGGAAAGCGGCAACTGCGGCAAAGTGATACTGAACTGGGACTAAAAAACAAGCTAATAATTCAGAGAATATGTATAACAGGTATAAGGAATTCCTGGCCACACAACTGAAGGAAATCGGCGAGGCTGGCCTTACAAAGAATGAAAGAATAATCGTGTCTCCGCAAGGAGCCGAGATAGAGCTGGCAGACGGCTCAAGGGTCCTCAACTTCTGCGCCAACAATTATCTTGGCCTTTCGTCCGACAGGAGGCTTATAGAAGCAGCAAAATCGGCCCTCGATGATCACGGGTACGGAATGTCATCCGTAAGGTTTATCTGCGGAACCACCAACCTGCATAAGGAGCTTGAAAAGAAAATCGCGGGGTTTTTCGGAACGGAGGAGACAATCCTGTATGCGGCATGCTTTGATGCAAACGGCGGAGTTTTCGAGCCTTTGCTGTCGGAGGAAGATGCAATAATTTCCGATGCCCTGAATCATGCCTCGATAATTGACGGGGTGAGGCTTTGCAAAGCCCAGAGATACAGGTATGCAAACGCCGATATGGCCGACCTGGAGGTCCAGCTGAAGGCTGCCCTGAAGAACAGGTTCAGGCTTATTGTCACCGACGGTGTATTCTCAATGGACGGAAATGTTGCTCCGCTCGACAGGATTGCATCACTGGCTGAAAAATATGACGCAATGGTTATGGTCGATGAATCTCATTCGGCCGGTGTAGTTGGAAAAACAGGCAGAGGGGTGACTGAATTATATAACCTGAAGGGAAGGATAGAAATCATTACAGGCACCCTGGGCAAAGCTTTTGGTGGGGCAATCGGTGGATTCACAACGGGAAAGAAAGAGATCATCGATATGCTCAGGCAAAGATCGAGACCTTACCTCTTTTCGAATTCCATACCACCGCTTGTGGCCGCTGCAGGGATCAAGATGGTTGAAATGATGACTGAAACAAATGAGCTGCAGGACCACCTTCATAACAATTCAGAATATTTCATCAGGGAGATGACTGCCGCCGGTTTCGATATTAAGCCTACTAAATCGGCCATCTGCGCGGTGATGCTTTACGATGCCAGGCTCTCCCAGGAGTTTGCCGCCAGGCTGCTGAAAGAGGGAATATATGTTATTGGCTTCTATTACCCGGTTGTTCCAAAAGGTGAGGCAAGGATAAGGGTACAGCTCTCTGCTGCCCATAGTAAAGAACATCTCGACAAGGCAATTGCCGCTTTCAGGAAGACAGGAAAGGAGCTCAAGGTTCTGAAATGAGACAATAACACTATGAACAGGTATCTCTTCAGCATTTACAGGGTCGTTGTGCCCAAGCCGGTCCGGACCATTATCCTGAAAAAAAAACTGAGGGAAAAAATACTCGCATACTTTAATAACCTTCCCGCCGGAGAGATTAATCCTGAGCAAAGGGAAATTCTGGACTATCTTACCTCGAACCCGCTCGCAATATTCCCCTATAGTTTCGGATTAAATTACCGGCCCGGCGATGTTGAGGTCATGTTTGATGAGAAGGAAAAAATGCATTATACCATCCTCGATGGTAAAAAGCTGTTCTTCAAGAAGAGATGGAGGGCTGAACGGATAAAGAGGGGATATTCCGACCTGATGAGGGAGCAGGATCCCGGGAGTCCTCACAGGTATCTTGTGCCCGGTTTTGATGTTGAAGAAGATGATATAATTGCCGATATCGGGGCCGCGGAAGGAAATTTCTCGCTTTCTGTAATCGACAGGGTCAGAAAATGTTACCTTTTTGAATTCGACAGGGAATGGGCAGCGGCACTTAATACCACCTTTTCTCCTTTCGGTGAAAAAGCCGAGGTCATAAACAAGATGGTCTCATCAACTGACGACAACTTACATATCCGTCTCGACACATTCCTCAGGGAAAGGACTGATGTCACTTTCCTCAAGATCGATGTTGACGGCGCAGAAAAGGAGGTTATTGGCAGCCTGATGGGAACACTGGGCAGCAAGCGCCCGCTGAAGATAGCTTTCTGCACTTATCACAGGGCGGAGGATGAAGAAGAATATTCAAAACTCTTCAGGGATCACGGGTTTGAGGTTACCGTATCGCAAGGATACATGATCCCCTTTTATGATAAGAAAATAAAAATGCCCTGGCTCAGGCGTGGCCTGATCAGGGCAGTGAGAAAATAGATTTTCATCCGCATTTCGACGATCCGCAATCCTTGCAGATCAGGCAACCTTCCTCGTAAACCAGGTTTTCAGATCCGCACTCGCCACATTTGCCTTTCGCCTTTGTGCCATTGGGTATATATTTCTTAAGAGCTCTCTCCACACCGTTCTTCCAGTTGTTAATCGACTCGCTGTCGAGCTTGAGCGACTGGATAAGGTTTGTAACGTCGGCAATTGGCATTTCGTAGCGAAGCACCCCCGAGATCAACTTCGCGTAATTCCAGAACTCCGGCTTGAACATATGGGAAAGACCTCCCATGGTGTTCTTGTAGCCATATTTATCGGTGTACTGGAAGTCGTACCTCGTATTGCCTTCATCGTCCTTGTTCTTTATAATCTTACCCTTCACGATTGTTTTCGGTATAGGGAATATTTCCTCATCGGCCAGACCGGTAAATATCTCGTACGGCCTGCTGTCTTTCAGCCCCACGAATGCGATCCATTTTTCCTCGTTGTTGTTGAACCTGATGATGTCGCAATCGAGAACTTTTGGTCTCTTCGGGCGTTCGACATGGGTATCCTGCTGTTTGCTTGAGGCGGCTACAAGCACCCCGTTTCTTGAACCATCGCGGTACACCGTGGCGCCCTTGCAGCCCGATTTCCATGCTGTCATGTAAAGTTCGCTCACAAGTTCTTCCCTGACATCCGAAGGCAGGTTGATGGTAACGCTGATAGAGTGGTCGACCCATTTCTGGATCGCTCCCTGCATCCTTACCTTCGCCACCCAGTCGACATCATTTGCCGTCGCCTTGTAATAGGGCGACTTTGCAATTATTGCTTCAATCTCCGTATCGCTCATCCTGTTTACCTCATCCGGATCATAACCGTTAAGCTTAAGCCAGTCGACAAATTTGTGGTGGAAAACATTATACTCTTCCCATGCATCACCGACCTCATCCGTAAAGGAAACTTTTACATCCTTGTCGTTAGGATTGACTTTCCTTCTCCTTTTGTAGAATGTTGAGAAGATCGGTTCGATACCGGAGGTCGTCTGTGTCATCAGGCTCGTGGTGCCGGTCGGTGCAATAGTCAGCAGTGCAATATTTCTCCTACCGTACTTTGCCATGTTGCTGTACATTACCGGGTCCGCTTCCCTGAGCCTCTGGATAAAAGGATTGTTCTTTTCCCGTTCTGTGTCGTAGATCTTGAACGGGCCCCTTTCCTTTGCAAGGTAAGTGGAGGATTTATATGCCTCGAGTGCAAGTGTTTTATGAACTTCAACTGAAAAATCGATGGCATCGTCGCTGCCGTACCTCAGACCAAGTGCGGCAAGCATATCGCCTTCGGCAGTTATTCCTATTCCCGTCCTCCTGCCTTCCTCTGATTTCGTTTTTATATTCTGCCAGAGGTTCTTTTCGACAAGCTTGAGCTCTTCCGATTCAGGATCGGAGTCTATCTTGCCCACGATGGCGTCTATCTTTTCCATCTCGAGATCAATAATATCGTCCATCATCCTCTGGGCAAGACCCACATGTTCCTTGAAAAGGTCGAAGTCGAACCTGGCCTTTTTTGTAAACGGGTCGGTTACATAGGCAAACAGATTGATCGCGAGCAGCCTGCAGCTGTCGTAGGGGCAAAGGGGAATTTCACCGCACGGGTTTGTGGAAACGGTGCGGTATCCCAGGTCGGCGTAGCAGTCGGGAACGCTTTCGCGGATGATCGTATCCCAGAAAAGCACGCCTGGCTCAGCCGATTTCCATGCGTTGTGAATTATTTTATTCCAGAGCTGCAAGGCATCACTCTCTTTCGAGACTTTGGGGTTATCGGAATTGATGGGATACTGCTGCCTGAAAGGTTTCTTCTCCTCGACGGCTTTCATGAACTCGTCTGTAAGCTTTACCGATACGTTTGCTCCGGTCACCTTGCCGCTCTCCAGCTTGGCATCTATAAATTTTGACGCATCGGGATGCTTCACGGAGATCGAGAGCATAAGGGCCCCTCTCCTTCCATCCTGTGCAACCTCACGTGTCGAGTTTGAATATCTTTCCATGAACGGAACCACTCCTGTTGAGGTGAGCGCGCTGTTCAGGACCGGGGTGCCTTTTGGTCTGATATGTGAAAGATCGTGACCGACACCGCCGCGGCGCTTCATCAGCTGTACCTGTTCCTGGTCGATCTTCATTATCCCCCCGTAAGAGTCTGAATCACCATCATTGCCGATAACAAAGCAGTTCGACAGTGAGGCGATCTGGTAATCGTTACCTATGCCTGTCATGGGACCACCCTGCGGAACGATATATTTAAAATCCTTGAGGACATTATAAATAAGCTCTTCCGGAAGGGGATTCTTATATTTCAGCTCGATACGGTGTATCTCCCTTGCAATCCTCCTGTGCATGTCATCAGGAGATTTTTCAAAGAGGTTCCCGAAAGAGTCCTTGAGCGCATATTTATTGGCCCATACCCTTGCTGCCAGTTCGTCACCATTGAAGTAATTACAGCTTTCTTCAAATGCTTCATCGTGTGAATAGACTTTACTATCCACGGATGGTTCCGGTTTTGAATTCCTTTTCCCTTCTGTTTTCTTTTCTGCTGAAGGTTGCCTCTGTTCATTTTCCTTGTTCTCTTTGGAGACAACCGTTTCCCGGACAAAAAGCTCATCCATATATCTTAAAAAATTTTTGTTTCCCTCTGATCTTAACGAGATTAACTGGCCACTGATTTTTAAAGCGGGTATTTGCTAAATTATGCAAGCAGTAAAATGGAAACAAGACAAAATTTTTAAGTTTATTAACATTTGATTACATAGTTATTAACCGGCTCTTACCCGTTAGTTTTCAAGCTGTTACAAAAATAACAGAATCGCTTGTTTTCTTCTCCTGTTTAAAGTGATTATGAATCTGGATATTAAAGATGCTGTTGTGAAAACCAACCATTGGCCCTTACTAAACCAGGCGGGTGAATGGAAAGTTTAACCTGCTGCCGGGTGATGAAATACCACCTTCACCACGGATGCAAACCCGTGAAATGGAACGCCGCACCATGGCGGAGTTCTTCTCCGGGAGTGCCAGTTTTAAACTTATTCTGAACCATTGCATAAAAAAAGAGGGCCGTTTACCGGCCCTCCTGAAGAATTTCTGGTGTTTCTAGTTAAAGATATAACGCACGCCAATCTGCATCGAGTAGGTTGATGCGTAGTTAAGAGCTTTGCTGAAAGATGATGACAGCATCGCGTTGTTGTAAGGGTTAAGCCTGAAAGTAGGTACGGTTGTGCCGTTATAGGTTACCGAACCGTTATTGGTCATAACCAGGATATTGTTCTGGTTGTACTGCCAGGTGTTGCCCCATTTCTTGTTAAGAAGGTTCCCGAAGTTGAGTATATCGAGTGTGAATTCGAGTGTGTTCTTCTTTCCTGCAACATTGATGTAGAAATCCTGTGCAAGCTTGAGATCGAACCTGTTAACCCAGGGATAGAGAGCACCGTTTCTTTCTGCATATTCGCCTTTGTGGGCTCTCAGGTATTTATCCTGTTCGATGTATGCAAAGAAGGCATCGCTCTGCTGCTGTGCTGTCCAGACGACACCGTTAACGGTCTGGTTGACAAAGGTAATCTCCGACGGATCTTTCGGGATGTAAATCAGGTTGTTTGAACCTGCACCGTCGCGAAGGATGTTTGAAGAATAAACATAGGAGAATCTTCCAGCCGATGCACCTTCATAGAAGAGTGAGAACTGCCATCCCATCCTTTTTTCTTCTATCCTGTAGTTTAGAGCGCCTATAACCCTGCTGGGAACAACATAGCTGGCATACGAAAGTTCAGGGTGGTTTGCACCGCTTACGTTTGCGTTGCCGTTCCATGCTGATGATGCCTGGTCGCCGCTTCCGTCAACAAGGTTCTTGGCCTTACTGTATGTGTATGCGACCATTCCCGAAAGGCCTTTCCAAACCGATTTTTCAAGTTTGAAAGTAAGCGAATAGTAATATCCGCCTTTCCTGTTCTCAAGCACTATCGGGGAGACACCGTTTGTTCCTGCCGGTGATATAACGCCTGCCCCTGAAACGAGGTAATAATAGATATGTGACTTATTCGGTGTTGTGAGCGGATAAATAAGCCTGTGATCGGGGTAAGTTCCGATGTTCATTGCCTGTGCGCTGTCGGCGCGGAGACCTTCATTCACAAAGAATGCGGTGTTGAAATCCTTATTATAGATTCCTTCGATCGTGCCTTTGAAACCCCAGGGTAGTTTTGCATCAACCGCGAGGCTGCTCTTCCATGTCTGCGGCATCTTGAAGTTGGGGTCTATCATCGTGAATGTGCTGGGAACAATCGTTCCTGCTGCGGGCTGGGTTGCCGGGTAGTATTTCGAGATACTTGGATCGAACGGACCCGGTGTATTGGCCTGACCTGTAAATGTCTGTGTTGTCTGCAGCATTCCTGCATCGCCGGCCTGGCCTACGATCCATACAAACGGAACACGGCCGGTGAAGATACCTGTTCCACCACGAAGGATAATTGTATGCTCATCATTCAGCGAGTAGTTGAAACCGATTCTCGGTGACCACATCAGCCTTGATTTAGGAAGTGTGTTGGTATGGTAGCTCTTTCCTCCGAAAACAAGCGTGTCGATGATCGGATGCAATGCCAGCGGTTCAGGGTATGTCGGAAGGTCAACTCTCAGGCCGGCTGTAATTTTCAGCTTTGAGCTGAGTACTATTTCATCCTGTATGTAAGCAGCCGACTGGCCGTACCTGAATGAAGGGAATGCCTGTGCATAACCGGGTGAGTTGGAGAATGTAATACCAAAATCAGCCGGTTTTGCCCCGGTGATAAAGTCATTCCACGAGTTGAAAACGTAGAAGCTTGAACCAAACCTCATGAAACCGTTCTTCGTATTATCGTGCTCATAGCTCAGACCTGCCGTGAAGTTGTTGATGCCCATCGACCATGTAAAATCATCGGTGAACATAAGTGTTTTGACCTGGCGCAGGTTACCATATGAGAAAAGTTCAGTCCCGAACGAGACATAGGGGATGCCTCCCTGCAGGATGTCAACGAACGGGAAGAGTTTACCGTCGGTGCTCCTGGGTTCATTCTGGTATGAGTATGTACCGCGCAGGGTGTTGGTGAACCTGCCGCCGCCGAATGTTGAGTTTAACTCACCGGCTATAGAGGTGAAGTGGTACTCCTGGTAATATCCCGAGTTCTTATACCACATTGCATCCATCGCCTGCCTGTTGTTCGTATAGATCCCCGAGAAAGGAGAAACTGAAGTACTCGGGTAGTTTGGATCCTTGGTAAAGCTGTTGCTGTAACGGAGGTTGAATTTATGGTTGTTGTTTATGTTCCAGTCAACTCTTGCAAGAAGCCTGTGCCCCGGACTCTCATTTGAATACCCCTGGTAAGGGCCTGTTTCATAACCGTATGTCTGTGAGAGATACTTGCTTATCGAGTCCATCATCTGGACAGTAGGGCGGGCCACGTTATTGGGATAGTTTGGTGGATTTGACGGGGATGAAGCAACGCGTACCGGACCCGGGACCTGCTTCGATTCCTGCTCATAGTTAAAGAAGAAGAAAAGCTTGTTCTTTATTATCGGTCCGCCAATACGGAAACCTTCCATCTTGTATTTTGCGGGGGTCTTTGTGAAAGTCAGGTCACCGACCCTGTTCCCTTTGTAAGTTTCATCATTATAGAATCCATAAACAGAAGCCGAGAATTCATTCGTCCCGGAACGTGTAACAGCATTCACTGAAGCACCGATAAAACCACTCTGGCGAACATCGTACGGGGTAATGTTCACGGATATCTGATCGAGTGCATCGAGGGAGATCGGAATACCGTTGCCCGGAAGGTTGGTCCCGATACCGAATGCGTTGTTGAACTGGGCACCATCGACAAGTATGAAGTTCTGGCGATAGTTACCTCCGCCGATCTGGTTTCCGTTCGACTGAGGGGTAAGGCGTGTTACGTCGTTAATACTTCTCGAAACTGACGGGATCGCAACCATCTGCGTGTTGGTGATGTTGATTGATGTTCCGTTCTTCTCCGAGTTAAATGTCGGGGCTTTTGTTGCCGTAACAACGACTTCATTAAGCTGGGCGCTTGATTGCTCAATGCTGGCATTAAGAACGAGTGCTTCACCCAGTGAAAGAGAAACGTCGGGAATTGTTTTCTTGGCATATCCGACAAATGAAATTTCAACGCTGTAAGGACCACCCGGACGCATACCCTGGATCTTGAAGAATCCATCGGCATTTGTCAGAGCGCCATACTGCGTTCCTGATGGGGTATGAAGGGCTACCACCGTCGCACCGGCCATGGGCTGACCTTTATCGTCGGTAATCTTACCCGTCATCGAGGATGTTGTCACTGCCTGGCCGAAAAGACCAAGCGAAATAAAAGTGAGCAACACCGTTGCAAATAAACGTGTAAACTTTAACATAATGATTGTAGGATTAGAGTTAATATTAGTATTCTCAGTTTCAATACTTGACTGATTGTTAAACATATATTGCTTATTCACCCAGGGTTATCGGGGAGTCACAAGATACCACTCTTTAATCTCTTGGGAAGAAAAAGAAAATATCGACTTTTTAACAAGATATAAACCTGCCTGAAATGGCCCTGTTAATATCTTGTTCATGCCAGTCCGCCGACAATTTTTGCAGTAACCCCGGTGTTATCCCTTATATATTTCCCTGCCGTTTCTGACGAGGTTTTATAGAATTCCCGGTCATCGATAAGCCCGTCGAGCAGGGCCGAAAATTCATCTTTACTACTGAAGGTAAATGCACCTCCAAGACTTATCATCTCCACCGCTTCCCTGAACTTCTTATGATCGGGGCCGAACAGCACGGGTACTCCCCAGCACGCCGGTTCGAGAATATTGTGAATACCTTTCCCGAAACCTCCGCCTACAGCCGCCACAGCAGCATACCTGTAAGCCGACGACAGCATACCTATATTATCTATAATAAGCACCCTTGCTCCGTGGAGTGCAGCCTCTCCCTCCGAATACCGTGCACAAGTGGTCCTGAGCAGCGATTCCAGCCTCTTTATGTTCGATGCATCTATTTCGTGAGGTGCAAATACCCATTTCATCCTTCCCGGATCCCTGTTGATGTACGAGGCAATAATCTCCTCATCCCCCGGCCAGCTGCTGCCTGCCAGAAAGAGCTTCTCCCCTGCCCTGAATTTCTCGATTAAGGGTATGTCCCTTGCTTCTGAGGCTATCTGTGCCACCCTGTCGAACCTGGAATCGCCGGAGACGATTACATCATTTATCCCGGCAGAAACAAGAAGCTGACGCGATAAATCATCCTGAACAAATATCCTTGTAAACTTAGCCAGCTGGTTCGTGAAAAACTTCCCGTACCATTTGAAAAAATGCTGGCCGGGCCTGAATATTGCCGATACAAGATACAGTGGGATACCCCTCTCATGAACCGATGAAATAAAGTTATTCCAGAATTCATATTTCACAATTATAGCCATGCCAGGCCTGACAATATCGAGAAAGTCAGAGGCATTTCTCACGGTATCTCCCGGCAGGTATGCAATATGATCCGCAACGGGCCACGATTTCATTATTTCATACCCCGAGGGCGAAAAGAATGTAACCAGTATCTTCCTGCCAGGGTATTTTTCCTTCAGCTTTTCAATAACCGGCCGCCCCTGCTCAAACTCACCCAGGGATGCACAATGCACCCAGACCGGATCGCTGAATCCTGAAAAATTTGCCCTGAGATCTTCCCTCCAGCCCTTCCTGCCTTCAACCCATTTCCTAGCTTTTCCGTTGAACAGCGAGGCAAACCTCATAAGAAAAAGATAAACCGATATTGCAAAAGAATAGATGAACCCCATAACTTAACTTTAAGCTGGTCAAAGGTAGTAAATACCCCCAAACACTCCGTTAACCTATTGTCACCATTCTGTTAAATAACTGTTACCGGTATTTAACTGCTTTTACAATAATATTAATCTGCCGGTGGCAGGAAGATTAAATATCTTTTGAATACTCTTAGTCGTATTATCTTTTACTTTTGTGAATTATTCAGATGACTGATGGTAAGACTTATTGCTCTTATTATTTCAATTGTCCTGCAGATACTGGCTGCTGTTATCGCGCTTCGCTTCATGAAGCTGACAAAGTACCGCCTGTCATGGATCCTCCTGTCACTCTCATTTGTGTTTATGGCAATCCGCAAATTAATACAGCTTTACGAGTTTTTCCGCGGAACACCGTCCTTCACATGGCAGCTTATAGATGACTGGATGGGAGTGCTCGAGACATTTATGATCATTACCGGGGTAATCCTGATCAGGGAAATTTTTTATTCACTCAAAAGAGCCGAATCGGACAGGACAAAGACAGAAAGAAGGGTTCTCAATGCCATTATTAACACCGAGGAGAATGAGAAGAAACGTTTTGCCAAGGACCTTCACGACGGCCTTGGACCTCTTCTCTCAACGGTCAAGATGTCACTGTCGGCCCTCTCGGGAAAAATCAACGACCCTTCCGGAATCGAAATCCTTCAGAATACGAATCACGTTGTTAATGAAGCAATATCAACGATCAAGGAAGTCTCAAATAACCTTAGCCCACATGTTCTCACCAACTTCGGCCTTTCAAGCGCCATAAGCGCCTTCGCGGCTAAAATAAACCAGACAAGGGCCATTGAGATCTTTTTCAAATCGAATATGGAAGGCGAAAGGCTAGACAACGATAAGGAGGTTGTGATATACAGGGCCGTCTGCGAGCTGATAAACAATTCTATACTTCATTCGGGCGCCTCGAAGCTTGATATTGAACTCCATAAACATGAAAAATTCGTTACCTTGCAGTTTGCGGATAACGGGAGAGGATTTGACACCTCAAGGCTTGAAAAAGAAGATAATAAGGGCATGGGCATTTCCAATATAGAAACAAGGGTTAAATCCATAGACGGTGTTTTTATTCTGGAGAGCAATCCCGGGAAAGGGACGAGTGCCCTGATAAAAATAATTGCTTAAGAATCCAGCAATGGAAAAAACCAGAATTATACTGACCGACGATCACCAGCTTTTCCGTAACGGGCTGAAAATGCTACTTGAAGCTATCCCCGAATTCACAATTGCCGGAGAGGCCTCCAACGGTGCGGAATTTCTTAATCTCCTGCAGGGATGCGATGCCGATATTGCCCTGATGGATATCAATATGCCGGAGATGGATGGTGTTGAAGCAACAAGAAGGGGCCTTAAGCTCTGCCCTTCCCTGGCCGTGATCGCTCTCTCGATGTATGGCGAGGAGGAGTACTATTATAAAATGGTGGATGCCGGAGCAAGAGGGTTCCTTCTGAAGGATTCCGATATCAATGAAGTGAAAGAAGCCATCCTGACCGTGAAAAAAGGCGGAAGCTATTTCTCACAGGAGCTGCTGCATCATGTCATTCAGCGAATTAAGAACAGAGAAACCGAAACCAAATCGGCAAATCTCTCGAAGAGGGAAAAAGAAATACTTCTTAAAATCTGCGAAGGACTTTCAAACCAGGAGATAGCCGAAACCCTGTTCATCAGCAAGCGTACAGTGGACAAGCACAGGGCCAACCTTCTCTATAAAACCAACTCGAAGAACACCGCGAGCCTTATTTTATTTGCCATCAAGAATAAACTAATTGAAATCTGAACCACATGTCTGAGACTCAGTCGTTGGGCAAAAAGGGCGAGGATCTTGCCGCTGAACACCTGGAGTCCAAAGGATATAAGATTCTTCACCGTAACTGGATTTCGGGAAGGAAAGAGATTGACATCGTGGCGGAAAATAATGAATTTGTTGTGTTTGTTGAGGTCAAGACACGCAGCCGCGACATGAAACTCCAGGCAGTTGACCTTGTTCCTCACGACAAGCAGAGACTGATGCTTTTTGCCGCCGACGGTTATATCAGGAAATACAATATCAACAAGGAGAGCCGGTTTGATATTATCATAATCATCTTCAAAGAAAAGACATTTGAAATTGAGCACCGCGAAGGGGCATTTTATCCAACACTGCGCTGATAATGAATATCGAGGAGATAAGAGAATACTGCCTGTCGATACCAGACGTAACCGAAGGATTTCCTTTCGGAGAGGAGACGCTGGTTTTTAAGGTTAATGGTAAAATATTTGTTCTTGCCAATCTCGACGGCGATCTGAGCCTTAACCTGAAATGTGATCCGTCATTTGCGCTTGAACTCAGGGAAAGATATGCCTCCGTCATACCCGGCTACCACATGAATAAAAAACACTGGAATACAGTTCAAATTGACGGTACCATACCCGACAGGGAAATTCTTTCGTGGATTGACCATTCCTATAAACTTGTGAAATAAAGTGTTAAATTAACTTAATTAAATACGGCCGGGAGTTCGATCATTCACATGATCTATTGTTTTTTATAACTTGCTTCTGTCAAAATAGTCCTTATCAGATAGTAACCAATATTGATAATCATGAAGTACAGATTTTTCCTCTCAACCCTTCTACTGGTAGCAGCTCTTGCATTAAATGCACAGAAAGGTCAGAACAAATCATCCTCATCTGATGAGGGTTATAAATTCACCCCTGTCGTACAGCTCAAGGCCACACCGGTCAAGGACCAGGCTTCCACGGGCACCTGCTGGGATTTTGCCACAACTTCGTTTATCGAGTCTGAGCTTCTGAGGACGGGCAAGGGAGAATTTGACCTGTCGGAAATGTATATCGTCAGAAACAATTATGTCGACAGGCTGAAGGATAATTTTGAGAAGAAAGGCAAAGGGAATACCGGCGAAGGCGGGCAGGGACACGACTGGATCATAGAATTCACGAAGAATGGCATCGTTCCGGCAGAGGTCTATACCGGCCTGAATTACGGGTCGCCCCGGCACAGCCACTGGGAGATGAATTCCTTCCTGGGTGCGGTCGCAGGCGTGACAGTCAAGTCGGGGAAAGAAAGTGACCAGTACTTCCAGATAGTGAATGCAATCCTCGATACATACCTCGGAAAAGTGCCGGAAACCTTCACATACAAGGGAGTCGGATATACACCTAAATCATTCTCGGCAAGTCTCCAGATCAACCCGGAGGATTACGTGGAACTGACATCATTTACAATATTTCCCTTCTATACCAGGGGTGTGGTTCCTTTCCCCGACAACTGGAGAAATTACAATGATTATAATGTGCCTCTCGACGACCTCATTGCAATTATGGATTACTCGCTTAACAACGGGTACACCGTCAACTGGGATGGGGATGTTAGTGAAAAGGGATTTGCCCATGGCAAAGGCGTTGCAATCATCCCTGAAGTTGAAAAGACGGACCTGTACACTCCTGCTGAAAAGGCAAAATACGGGAAGATGACAATTGAGGAAAGAACCGCTGAGGCCTATAAATTCAGCCATCCGTTTCCGGAGGTAAAAGTGACCCAGGAATCAAGGGAAGCCGGTTATGATGCAGGAAAAACAACTGATGACCACAGCATGCACATTACAGGTATTGCAAAAGACCAGAACGGTACAAAGTATTATATAACAAAAAACTCCTGGGGTACAAACAGGAATCCTTTCGGCGGCTACCTTAACATGTCGGAACAGTATGTCCGTGCCAAGACCATATATATAATGGTAAACAAGAACGGTATTCCTCCCGAGATCAGGACAAAGCTGGGGATAAGCTGACCAGGATACTTACGGAACCAAAAGGTTACAGCCCCTGAGGTCGCTGTTGCCGAAACGGCCCAGCACCTCAAATCCACCCCCGGGGGATAATTTCCCAAGATCGCCTGTGGCAATGAATGAACAGGAATTGAAATTGGCCAGGTCAATAATATTAATGCCTCCTGCAACACCCTGATCATCGAAGACAGAAAGCGGATCGTTGATTTCCCTCAGCCTTATTTTCATCCATGGCGGACAGTGGAATATACCCTCTCCTTTTGACCAGGCCTGGCTCAGAAGTTCTGTCATCCCATATTCGGAACAAACCCTGTCGACATTGAACCTTTCCCTGAGTATCGCGTGAAGCTCCCCGCGTGTCATTTCCTTCCTCCTGCCTTTCATGCCGCCTGTTTCAACAACAGCTGTTCCGGATAGATCCGGGGCATATTTTTCAGCCATATCGAGTAGTGCAAATGTCACACCTATCAGCATGGCTTTTCTTCCTGAAGATCTGACTTCCGGCAGCAGGTCCGGCAATAACCTGGAATTATCAATGAAGAAGCTGCTCCTCTTATCGGCGCTGATACTTATGAGCTTGTTAACCATGTAAACCAGGGAAGAATTTTCTCTTTCGAGATACGAAGGGAGGAGGCCCGCAAAAAAATACTCCTCGGGGTTGCCGAAAAAGTACCTGAAACACCTGATGAAGCTTTCTTCGTAAACCGCCAGGTCGGTCACATGGTGCCTGCTTGTATCGATGCCTGTGGTCCCGCTGCTTTCAAATACCTTCTGAACTCCGGTATTGCCTGTAATTACCTTATGCGATTTGAAAAGCTCAACCGGGAGGTACGGAATCTGTTTGACCGATGAGACAGAACCGGCACTGGTTCCCAGATGTGAAATATATTCACGGTACACGGGATTCGACTCTGCCTGCAGCCTGAATATTTCAAGGGCTGTTTCCCCGAACTCCTTCTCATTGCTGATGCTGAAAACCGACCCGGCGAGGTTGTTTATCATTTTCAGGGAAAGAGTTTTGTTCCATCGGGCTGGTACACCCATGTAAGAGTACACGCGGCATGCGGCTTAACATCACCGGCAGAGGACGTAGTGCTTATTATCAGGATCTTAGCATAGTTACTCCCTGTGGTCCTGAATAACCAGATCTGGTTCGCTGCTATGGAATCTGCAATCCCCACCCAGGCAGGTTCATTAAAAGCCCTGAGGGAATTAAATGCACTGAGCGCTGATGCCTTATCGGGGTATTCACCATACATGGCAAAGGAATTGTCCATGCTGTTGGTCATAAGATATAATTTATCCACAACCCCGTTGGTTACCGAAGCGTCGACCGTCAGAACATCGTAAGGGGTGTTGGCAAAGGTAACCGTCTTTCCGGTTACTATGTTGAGGCCCATCCCGTAATAGGGACCGTTAGGGTTTGGCTGGGTAAGGTCATTATTAATGGTAACGGTACCGGAATTGGACTGTTCCTTTTTGCCGCATGCATGGACCAGCGCCGCGATAAAAATGAATAATATGAATATGGTACGGTTCATTATCAGACAAAGGTAAATGAAAAACAGATTGCTTCGCTTCGCTCGCAATGACAATTACTGCAGGTTAAGTACGCCTGCTTCGTCACTTCGTGCCTCTCAGTGACTGGGGTTTCAAGTAGTCATTGCGAACAATGCGAAGCAATCATGAAATCCCTGATACGGGACTTGTTATAAAATGCTATTCTCCCCTTATTGCAGTTATGCCCGGAAGCTTCTTCCCTTCCATGTATTCCAGCATTGCCCCGCCGCCAGTTGAGACATAGCTTACTTTGTCGGCCAGGTTGTATTTATTGATTGCAGCAACCGAATCACCTCCGCCGATAAGACTGAAAGCTCCCTTTGCTGTAGACGCAGCGATTGATTTAGCTACCGCGACTGTTCCTTTGGAGAATTTCTCCATCTCGAAAACTCCCATCGGGCCGTTCCAGAGAATAGTCCTTGAGTTTTCAATAACTTCCGAGAATCTTGCGATCGATTTTTCTGCAATGTCGAGACCCATCCAGCCTTCACCGACCTCGTCGACCGGAGTAATTACTGTATTTGCATCGTTATCAAATTTATCACCGTTAACACTGTCGACCGGAAGGATCAGGTTGACACCTTTTTCCTTTGCTTTCTGGATAAGGCTTAGTGCCAGGTCCAGCTTGTCTTCCTCGCACAGCGATTTTCCGATATGTCCTCCCTGGGCCTTGATAAATGTATATGTCATTCCACCACCGATGATCAGGTTATCGACCCTCTTCAGGAGATTCTCGATCAGGAGAATTTTATCTGAAACCTTTGCCCCGCCCATTATGGCGGTGAAAGGCTTCTGAGCTTTGTTAAGAACCCTGTCCATAGCTTCCAGCTCGCTGTTGATAAGGAAACCGAACATCCTCCTGTCTTCCGGGAAGTAATCAGCAATAACTGCAGTTGTACCATGTGCCCTGTGGGCGGTACCAAAAGCGTCGTTAACATATATTTCAGCATAGGAGGCCAGCTTCCTGGCAAGCTCTTTCTGCTTCACCTTCAGTTCTGCCTTTGCAGCCTTCTTCTCCTCATCAGTTGCTGTTTCAGGAAGAACAGGCTTACCTTCCTCCTCGGGATAAAATCTCACGTTCTCAAGGAGAAGAACCTCACCCGGTTTCAATTCTGCTGACATCTTCACTGCTGATTCGCCAAGACAATCATCGGCGAAGAGAACCTTTGTTCCAAGATGTTTTTCAAGAACCGGGAGGACCGGTTTCAGTGAGTATTTATCCTGGCGGCCCTCAGGGCGGCCAAGATGCGACATCAGTATGCAGCAGCCGCCTTCGCCTGTGATTTTCCTGATCGTGGGCAGGGCACCCCTGATCCTGGTGTCGTCTGTAACAACAAAGGTTTTCTTATCAAGGGGAACATTAAAATCGACTCTTACGATAACTTTCTTACCCTTGAAATTGAAGTCATTGATCATTTTCATTTTTATCTCGATTTGAATTGATTATTCCGTTCAACTTACAAACCTACTGAATTTTCGGAAATAAAAACATCCGGGAAGTTATGGCTGCAAAATTTTCTTCGGCCATGTATCCATTATCATCCGACCTGCAGTTTCACCTCATCCCCCGGCCCCTTCTCCTGGCGGGAGAAGGTGAGTAATAATGGTGAATAAATTAAAAATATGTTTCTTACACCCCTCTCCCGAGGGAGAGGGGTTGGGGGTGAGGCGCATTATCGAGAGGGGCCGGGGGTGAAGCGATCTTGATTGCCTGATCAGGCAATATTGACCACTGATTAAACAAACTCACTGTTTTCCCTGTTCCTCTGCCAAAAGAGTACTAATTTTGTAAAAACTGATTATGGCAAAAATTACATTAAAAGGCAATGCCGTCAATACAGCAGGAAAGCTTCCTGAAAAAGGCAGGAAAGCACCGGATTTTACCCTGGTTAAATCCGACCTGGGCAGCATGTCGCTTTCAGAACTGAAGGGTAAAAAAGTGATCCTTAATATTTTCCCGAGCCTTGATACATCCGTTTGTGCAACCTCGGTAAGGAAGTTCAACCAGCTTGCGGCAGGAAAACAGGATACGATCGTACTTGCAATATCAAAGGATCTGCCCTTCGCCCATGGTCGCTTCTGCTCAACTGAAGGCATTAACAATGTGGTGACCCTTAGCGGTTTCAGGGATGATAAATTCGGGAGCCTATACGGTCTTGAAATAGTCGACGGCCCTCTAGCCGGACTTTACTCAAGATGCATTGTCATTGTTGACGAAAAAGGGGTTGTAAAGTACACGCAGCAGGTGCCTGAAATTACCCAGGAACCAGATTATGACTCCGCACTTGCAGCCCTGTAAATGAACTTTGCGCAGATTCCCGGCCAGACAGATACTATTGCCAGACTCCTCCGATCGGTAAAGGAGGAAAGGGTAAGTCATGCCCAGCTTTTTACCGGTCCGGAGGGATGCGGCAGCCTCGCTCTTGCCCTCGCATATGCGCAATATGTAAGCTGTGAGAACAAAGAGCCCGGGGACTCGTGCGGCACCTGCAAATCGTGCGTGAAATATGAAAAGCTGGTTCACCCCGACCTACATTTTGTTTTTCCGGTGATTAAGAAAAAATCAAGCGAGGAGGCCGTGAGCGATAACTATATCGAGGAATGGAGGGAGTTCGTCAGGAAGTCGCCGTTCTTCACACTGAATAACTGGCTTGACACCATTGAAGTAGGAAACGCCCAGGGGATGATTTTTGCCTCCGAGGCCTCAGAGATTATCAGGAAGCTGAGCCTCAAGACATTTGAATCGGATTATAAGATCATGATCATCTGGCTTCCTGAAAGAATGCACCAGGCTGCAGCCAACAAGGTGCTTAAGATGATAGAAGAACCTCCTGAAAAGACCCTTTTCATCCTGGTCAGCGAAGAGCCTGACAAGCTTCTTCCGACAATAGTTTCAAGGTGCCAGCTTGTAAAAATTCCTTCCTTTGCCAACGATGAAATCAAAAGCTACCTCAGGAGCAAATACGGCTTAACTGAAATTAAGGCAACCGACATCGCCAGGGTTGCAAACGGCAATATACTTCGGGCTGCCGAACTTACCGAAAATGACGAATCGTCGAAGCAGAACCTTGAAAATTTCAAGCTCATAATGCGTTTCGCCTGGAAGAGAGATGTCATTTCTGTAATCGGGTGGTCGGAAGAAATGGCCTCGTTAGGCAGGGAAGGGCAGAAAAACTTCCTGGCCTATTCATTGAGGCTGCTCCGCGAAAACCTTATGCTGACTCTCGAACAGTTGCAGAACAGGCTGGTTTTTCTCGCTGGCGAGGAAGCTGAGTTCTCTGCAAAGTTTCACCCTTTTATCACCAGGGAAAATATCTACGCCCTGACAGAAGAATTTTCACTCGCATACTCTCACATCGAGGCAAACGGATATGCCAAGGTGATCTTCCTGGATCTTGGCCTCAAGATTACAAGACTGATCCGCTGATAGTTACACACGATATTGAAATAATCGCATTATTTCACTAATTTTGCCCGTCGGCATGTAAATGCCTTTGCTATATGACAGAAAACGAAGATATCATAAATCAGGCGGGCGAGGATCCTAAGCTGCCCGAAATATTATACAGGAGCGGCAATAACAAGCTCGACTCATGGAACTGGCTCAAGGATCTTCCTGAAGAGGTAAACACCAATGAGATTGTAGAAATCAGGTTCAAGAATACAAGGAAAGGTTTCTACAGGAATGTAAACGATCTCAGGCTTGAAGTCGGAGAGGTTGTTGCAGTAGAAGCTTCCCCGGGGCATGACATTGGCAGGGTATCAATGGTAGGCCGTCTCGTTTTGGAACAGATGAAAAAGCTTAAGGCTATACCTTCATCCGACGATATGAAGAAGGTTTACAGGAAAGCCAAGGCCGTGGATCTTCAGAAATGGGAAGAGGCAAAAAAACTCGAGATCCCTACAATGCTCCGTTCAAGAAAAATAGCCGAAGAGCTTAAGCTGAACATGAAAATTGGCGACGTGGAGTACCAGGGTGACAAGACAAAAGCCATATTCTACTATATAGCCGATGAAAGAGTCGACTTCAGGCAATTAATAAAAGTCCTTGCCGATGAATTCAGGGTAAGGATCGAGATGCGCCAGATCGGCGCACGACAGGAAGCAGGACGGATCGGAGGGATTGGTTCATGCGGCAGGGAACTGTGCTGTTCAACCTGCATCACCAGCTTTAACTCCGTTACAACCACTCACGCAAAATACCAGGAGCTTTCACTTAACCCCCAGAAGCTTGCAGGCCAGTGCAGCAAGCTGAAATGCTGCCTGAGCTATGAATTTGACTGTTATGTTGATGCCCAGAGATATTTCCCTCCAAGGGAAGTTCCGCTTGAGCTGTCGGATCAAACTGTCTGGTTTCTCAAAATGGAAGTGCATAAAGGCATTTACTGGTATTCAGGCGAAAGGGACTCAGCAGTGAACATTACGGCTGTACCTGTAACAAGAGTCAAGGAAATAATTGATCTTAACAGGAAAGGGATTAAGCCCGAAAGACTGCTGCTGAACGAAGAATCACCCGAGGTGGCTGCAGTTTCGGAAGACCTCCTTAAAAACAACAGCCTCACCCGTTTTGACACAAAATCACAGCAAAAAAATCACCAACCCCATTCCCACCGGAGGAAAAACAAACGCTTTCATGACAAGCGGAACAGGTAAAATCACTGTTGCAGGCATTTTCCTGACTATGCTTCTCACCTGGGGATGCAGGAAAGATGTAATATTTACTGACACTTACCCCCTTCATTCAGAAACCTGGAAGATCGACGACATAGCCGAATTCAGTCCCGAGATTTCAGATACGGCCACCATCGACAATATTTTCTTTACAATCAGAACCGGGTCGGCCTACCAGTTCAGGAACATCTGGCTTTTCGTGAATACCGTGTCTCCATCCGGCAAGAGAATTACAGATACACTGCAATATATGCTGGCAGATGAAAAAGGCAAGCCATTCGGAAGGGGCTTCGGTGATGTAAGGGAGCTGAACCTGCCTTTCAGAACAGGGGTGTACTTCCCCGAAAAAGGAAGATATAAATTTATCATCCGTCACGGGATGAGAACAGAAGATCTCAGAGGTATCTACGACCTGGGTATAAGGATCGAAAAAGCCAGGAAATAATCTCCGCCGGTGGGAAAGAACAAGCTTTCAAAATGGGCTGAAATGAGAACCTTCGGCAATGTGATTGAACCTGATACATCTGCCGTCAAGAAAGACCATCACCCTCTCAGGGGTAATTGGAAAAAGGAAATCTTCAGAAATGATCATCCGCTTGTTCTTGAACTTGGATGCGGAAAAGGCGAATATACAGTTGGCCTGGCTTTAAAATATCCGGATAAGAACCACCTGGGGGTCGACATAAAGGGCGCCCGTATCTGGCGCGGGGCAAAAACGGCATACGAAGAAAAAATAATTAATGTCTTCTTTGTAAGGACCCGGATAGAATTTATCAGTTCATTCTTCACCGATGACGAGGCAGACGAGATCTGGATAACATTTCCCGATCCGTTCCCGAAGCCAGCCGATGCAGGAAGAAGGCTCACGAGCCCTCATTTCCTGAACTCCTACCGCAAGATCCTCCGCGACAAGGGGATCGTGCACCTGAAGACCGACAATTCAGTCTTGTATAAATATACCAGGGACCTGGTTCACCTGAACCAGATGGAGGTTATTGCCGATACCGACGACCTTTATGGAAGCGGTAGCTTTAATGAAATTCTTGCTATCAGGACCCATTATGAATCTCTTTTTCTGAAAGATGGTATAAAAATCAAGTACATTGCTTTCCGGCTTGAAAAAGACAAGGTAATCAGAGATGCGTACACCAAGGAATAAATTTAACGAAGGCTTCTTCGAAAGAGTATATGACGTTGCAAGACTCATTCCCAGGGGAAGGGTTACATCCTATGCAGCAATCGCAAGGTTCCTGGGGTCGGGGCAATCGGCAAGGATGGTCGGCTGGGCAATGAACTCGTGTCATTCCCAGGGCTGTTTTGTCCCCGCACACAGGGTTGTCAACCACAGGGGCCTCCTCACCGGGAAACATCATTTCGGCGGACCGGAAACGATGCAGCAGCTCCTCGAGAATGAAGGGGTGAAAGTGCAGAATGATAAGGTCGTTGACTTTGAAAAATTATTCTGGGATCCGCTGAAGGAGCTCTGAATGCATACCGGCCGCGGGGGAACCCCTGCCGGCAACTCCGCCTATAATTCCAACCAGCCCGGCCTGTGCCCTGTTCCCTGTCATCAGAATTTTTTTATTTTCCGGAAAATAGTTAAACTTGCAGGTTGTTTAAATTTAATTTAAATAAAAATAATATAAGATGCTTTCTGAAAAACAGGTGACCGATGTGCTCAGGAAAGTGATCCATCCGGAAAAGAAAAAGGATATTGTTTCCCTCGGGATGGTGGAAAGGATTACCGTGGGCAGCTCCGGGATATCGCTGGTACTCACACCTGAAAAATCAAATGATCCGTTCATCGGTTCCCTGAAGTCATCCATTGTCAGGTTGGTGAAGGATGAGTTTGGTGCCGATACGGTTGTAAACGACATCAGGGTCGAACCGAAGGTTAATGTCGGAAAGAAACAGGAGCCGGCAAGGGAAGTTCTTCCGGGCGTCACCAATATAATAGCTGTTTCATCAGGGAAAGGCGGGGTAGGCAAGTCAACTGTTGCTGTTAATCTTTCAGTTGCACTGGCAGCCAAGGGGTACACTGTGGGATTACTCGATGCAGATATCTATGGCCCCTCTGTTCCTATGATGTTTGGTGAAGGCGATTATCGTCCCGATGTTAGAAGGGAAGGTGAAAATGATATTTTGGTGCCCCTGATCAAATACGGTGTCAGGGTGCTTTCGATCGGGTTTTTCGTCGATCCTGCCGAGGCAATTGTCTGGCGAGGGCCCATGGCCTCCAACTTCCTGAAGCAGCTTATTACCCGTGGTGAATGGGGCGAGCTTGATTTTCTCCTTGTCGACCTGCCGCCGGGAACAAGCGATATCCACCTGACACTTGTACAGGAAGTTCCTGTGACAGGTGCAATAGTTGTCAGTACACCCCAGGAGGTAGCACTTGCCGACGCGGTCAAGGGAATTTCGATGTTCAGGAGTGAAAAAATTAATGTTCCTGTCCTGGGACTTGTTGAGAACATGTCGTGGTTCACGCCGGCCGAGCTCCCTGGAAACAGGTATTATATTTTCGGGAAGGAGGGCTGTAAGGCACTCTCCGGGAAGATGGACGTGCCTTTGCTGGGACAGATCCCGGTGGTGCAGAGCATCTGCGAAGGTGGCGACGCGGGGCATCCTGTTGCACTTGACGGCAATGCTGCAGGCCGGGCATTCATGGATCTGGCCGACGAGGTCGCCGAAAAAGTGCATATCAGGAATGTTACCGGGAAACCGACAGAAAGATTAAAGATCAATTAAACAAATATATATGGCTGAGAAAGTAACTATCAGGGACCGGGTTGTAAATGCACTTGAGCGCGTGAGGCCTTACCTGCAGTCCGACGGGGGAGATATAAGCCTGGTCGAAATAACAGAAGATAACATCGTGAGGGTTAAACTGCAGGGTGCATGCCACGGATGTCCTTTCAGCATACAGACACTTAAGGCAGGCGTCGAACAGGCCCTTCTTAAGGAAGTTCCTGAAATAAAGCAGGTAGTAGCGGTAGACTGACAGGTGGCTGTCTTTATTTTAAGGTTTAAATTATTCTGATTTTTTCGACCATTTTATTAATCCCGTTAAAGGGTTATTATTTTGACTTCGAAGAACTAGTCACTATTTTCCTTGGTTCTTTGTCTTGAAACAAAGTTTTTATCTGTTCTTTCTTTGTTCGTCCAAAGAAAGAACCAAAGAAAGGGCGCCGAAAAACGACAACCGTGGTCTTTCGCTTCTTCTTCTATCGCTTTATGCCATCACGCCGCTCCAGGCCCCGGTTCGCACCGTTTTCGGGTTTGCCCTCACTCCTATGATGTTTTTAGAATAGTCTTAGCCATTACTTATTCGGTTTATATTAACAAAGGATTAAAATTCTTACTGAGCGATGGAGAAACCGGAAAAGGCGCGAACTGCACACTGTTTTTTGGAGCGGGAAATGGCCAAGCGCAAATGGCGAAAAACAGAGGCAGTTGTCTTTTCCGGCCTCTTTTTCTTTGGTTCATTTCTTTTGGAGGGGCAAAAGAAATGAACATTAAGAAATTAGGCAAGCAAAAGATGCGGTCCGCCATTTGGCGGAGATCTTTGCGAAGCCAAATGAACATTGTAAGTTGGATTGGTAAAAAATGTAAGTAATATGAAGTTGAGGATCAATCGGTGCTCACCATTTTTATCAAAATACTTGTTTATTAAAACAGTATCTTTTTTGTTTAACTTTGCCATACTATAAAAGCTTCCCCGGAAGTTTATAGTATAAATACCCGTTTTGATTCAGCACAGAAAATCATATAAGAATCTTCTGCTGGCTACGATTATCATAATCCTGGCCGGATGCTCAGTTGAAAAGAACACAAGGACCTCGAGATTCTTCCAGGGCCTCACCTCACGATACAATATTTATTTCAATGGCCTTGAAAGTTTCAAGGCAGGAGTGGATAAGATCGACAAAAACTATATCGATGACTTCAGCGGCGTGCTGAAGGTTTTCGAATACAGCGACCCCGCTACACAGTCGATCTGTGCTTCTGACATGGAAAGAGCCATTCAGAAAGCCTCAAAAGTGATCTCCCTTAAGTCGATCACTGTAAAGCCGGAACAGAAGGGGAATGCCATGCCTACTCCCCAGGAAGAGGAATTCATGAACAGGAAGGAATATAACGAATGGGTTGATGATTCCTACCTGCTGATGGGAAAGGCAAGATTATTTAAACGCGACTTCGAGCTTTCAAAGTCGACTTTAAGCTTTACCCTCGGCCTATCAGTTGATGATAAGCTGAAAACAGAAACAACTATCTGGCTCGCAAGAGTGTACAACGAGACCGGCAACTATAACGAATCAGCAAGAATTCTGAAAGAGCTTGATTCAGCATCCAGGAGCTTCGACAGGGAGCTCAGGAAGGATTTTTACCTGACTATTGCCGACCGGCTGATTAAACAGAAGAAATATTCAGATGCGATAGATCCTCTTTCAAAGGCACTTACCTATATCAGGAAAAAGAGGGAAAACTACAGGATGACCTACATCCTTGCACAGCTTTGTGAAAAATCGGGCGATGCAGGAAGAGCCACTGAGCTTTACAGCAAGGTTGCAAAGATGAATCCTCCCTATGAGTACGAGTTCAATGCAAGGATAAACCTGGCAGGGGTGTTCGATGTAAATTCAGGTAATCCGAATACAATAAGAAAAGAGCTCGAGAAGATGCTGGGAAACTCAAAGAATAAAGATTTCAGGGACCAGATCTATTTTGCTCTCGGAAATCTTAACATGAAAGAGGGTAACATAAATGAGGCTATCGAATACTACAAGAGATCGGCTAATTCCAGTAACCTTAACCGGAACCAGAAAGCAAAGGCATACCTCGCGCTGGCAGATTTTTATTATAATAAACCGGCATATGTGAATTCCGGCCTTTATTACGACAGCGCTCTCATATTCATAGATTCAAAATACACCGATTATGCCCAGATAAAAGGAAAATCGCAGAACCTGAATTCGCTTGTCAGCCAGCTCAATATTATTGAGAGGGAAGACAGCCTCCAGAAAATAGCCAGGATGAGTGAACAGGAAAGAACTGCTCTTGTAAACAAGATCATTGATAAGCTCAAGGAGGATGAGAAGAACAGGAAACCCGGCGAAGCAGCCGGCGACAGGTACAACCTGGGGCAGTATTATGAGAATGAAAGAAGGAATCAGAATAACATTGACGCGGAAGGAAAATGGTATTTCTATAACCAGACGGCCCTCACATTCGGAAGAACGGAATTCAGAAGACGCTGGGGTGACAGGAGGCTTGAGGACAACTGGAGAAGGCTAAATAAATCGAGGATAGCTTCAATCCAGCAGGGAGGGGGACAGGATGAGAACGGGCAGGTAAAGGTAGATTCGGCAAAAACAATCATGGATAATAAGAAACCTGAATTTTACCTGAAGAATCTCCCGCTCACCGATTCCCTGCTGGGTGTTTCAAACGACAGGATTGCAAGTGCATACCTCGAATCGGGTAAGGTCTATTCCGAGAAGTTCAACGATAATTTTAAAGCTGTCGAGTCATTTGAAAAGCTAATAAAAAGGTTCCCCGGAGGAATTTATGAACCTGAAGCGCTGTACAGTATCTACAAAATCTATTCTGATGAGAAGAGAGCTGAATCGGAGATTTATAGGCAGAAGCTTGTTGAGAAGTACCCCGACAACGAGTTCACCAAAATAATCACCGACCCCTCCTACTTCACCAAAGTACTGGAACTCAGGCATGAATCGGGCCGCCTGTACCAATCGGCGTATGAATTGTACAGGAAAGAAGATTTCAAAGGAACAATTGCACTCTGCGAGCAGGCACTCTCAAGATATCCCAAGGATGAGCTGGTGCCGAAATTCATGCTTCTCCAGAGCTACTGCACTGCAAAAATTGCAGATGAAAGAGCTTTCAAGGAGTCGCTCAACAAGCTTATTAAAGCCTATCCTTCCTCGCAGGAGGCCACAAGGGCAAAGGATATAGTAGCATTCATCAATAATAAGGTTCCCGAGC